>Ga0308166_1002877_pt1 | contig 15204 bp, 14 predicted proteins | sample PhyCR2_2_FD_202137 | JGI IMG/M metagenome (GOLD analysis project Ga0308166, IMG submission 202137) | Phyllosphere microbial communities from UC Gill Tract Community Farm, Albany, California, United States - DLSLCC.R2 | ecosystem: Host-associated > Plants > Phyllosphere > Unclassified | place... | reverse complement strand
CGCCAGTCGCCAGCTGTTCGGCCGCCGCCATGTGAGCTCGCCGGGGACTGGCTCCTCTTCGGGCGAAGGCCCGAGGAGGTGCCTGTCCCCGACGTTTAGCACGCCACGGTCGTGGACAGCCAAGTGATGCTGACCTGCAGATGAGCTGTCAGCGGCACGTGAGTCAGGGACTGGCACCAATAATGGTGCCAGAACCATCAGTACTCGCCACCCACGCGAACCCCGAACATGCGCGGCTCGACATAATATGCCTTCATGAAGCCGCCGTAGACGGACTCGCGGTTCTGCGCGGCGTGCTTGTCCGTGACGTTGCGCACGTACAGCTCCGCGTGCCACTTGTCGCTTGGGGCGTCCAGGCGCACCGAGGCGTCCGTCATCGCGTAGGCTTTCTGGAAGCGGCCGACCGTGCCGAAGTCCGAGTTGCGCAGGTCGAAGTAGGCCTTGTCGCGCCAGTTCACCTTGACGTACGGCGTGATGCGGAAGCCGCCCGGCAGCGCGAACTCCTGCGAGAAGTTCACGTTGACCTGGAACTTCGGCGTGTTCGGCAGGTGGTTGCCGTCGATGTTGTACAGGCGGCGGCCCTGCAGTTCCTTCTCCGGACCGTTGTAGATCGGCGGGCAGGGCGGCAGGCCCAGTTCCGTGCGCACGTCGCACTGGTAGTCGTCCGAGAACTCGGGGAAGTCGTGGACGTCGGTGTTGATGTAGGCGATGCCGCCGCCGAAGCGGGCGCCGCGCCATGGCCGGTAGTCCCACTCCAGTTCCAGGCCGGGGATGTCGACCTTGCCGACGTTGATCGTGCGCCAGGCTTCATACACGTCGCACTTCGGCTGGTCGGTCGGGCAGGGCAGGCCGTTGTCCGGAATGATCTGGTTGATGAAGTAGGTGCCCGTCAGCTGCATGTCCTTGTACTTCATCCAGAACGCCGTGGCGGACAGCGACAGGCGGTTGTCCAGGAACTTGCCCTTGTAACCCAGCTCGAAGTTCGTCACCTGTTCCGGGCCGTACGGCAGGAACGTCACGACGCCCGGTTTGCCGTCCGCGCACGTGTGGTAGTTGCAGCTGTCCGTCTTGTCGGCAAAGCCGCCGGCCTTGTAGCCCGTCGAGACCGAGGCATACGCCATCTGGTTCGGCGTCATCTGCTTCTGCAGGCCCACGCGCCACGTCACCTTGCGCCAGGTTTCCTTGTGGTCGTTCGACGTCGGCGCGCCATACAGGTGGTAGGCGGCGACGCTGCCGCCCATCTGGTCCGTGAGGTCGGTGCCATTATGGACGTGGAAGCCAGGCGTGCCTGGCGTGCCCTGGCTGTACAGCCCATTGTAGTAGGCCGGGTCGCCCTTCCAGTTGGCGCCATACACTTCGCCGCCCTTGTCCTCCTTGCTGTCGATGCTGTAGCGGGCGCCCAGCGTGCCTGTCCACGACGGCAGGAACTTCCAGTCGGCCTGCGCGAAGACGGCTTTCGCATCGACCTGGCGATTCGGCTGGTGGTACAGCACGGAGCCCACGTCGCCATACGGCTTCTGGATCGTCTGGGTCTGCTCGTAGTCGATGCGGTTACGCTCGTGCATCCAGAACAGGCCCGCCACGTACTGCACGTTGCCCAGCGTCTGTTTCAGCTGCGCCTCGTGCACCGTCGACAGGTAGCGCGACGACAGCGTGCGGTGGAACGAATCGGTCAGCGGCCACGTGCCCCAGTTGCCGTCCGCGGAGTTCGGATACGCGCCGTTGATCTGGAACGGCGCTGCGTGCTGCATGCCCATTTCGTCGTCGGTGATTTCCGAGCGCTTCTGGTCCGCCACCTGGAATGTGTAGTCGAACGTCGTCGTCGGATTGATGGTCCACGACAGTCCGGTGCGCAGCGTGCGGATCTGCATGTCCACCTGGCCCGGCACGTTGACCAGCAGGTCCCATTTGCCGGTGCCCGGCGCGCACTGGTAGCGCGTGCCGGCCGAGGCGTCGCAGTCGCGGAAGGCGGCGCCACCGGCACCGTCGTCCTGGAAGTGTTCGTAGGCGGCCTTCAGCGTCACGTCGCTGTTCACCTTGTACAGTGCCGACAGGCGCGCGGCCCACTGGTCCTGGTTGGTATAGAACTTGTCCTTCCCGATCGGCTTGTTGAAGCGCTGGTCGACATCCGGGATGCCGTCCGGGACCCAGCCCAGTTGCGGCGCGTTCGCTTCCGACAGGTCGCGCATCTGGTTGGCGTAGCCGTCGCGTTTCACTTTCATGAACGTGCCGCGCAGTGCCAGCTGGTCGTTGACCTTGACGTTCTGCACCAGGGTAACCTGCTTCTTGCGGTAGTTGCCGATGTCGACTTCGGCCTTGCCGTAGTTACCGGAGAAGTCGGGCTTGGCCGAGATGACGTTGACCGAGCCGCCCGTGGAGTTACGGCCGAACAGCGTGCCTTGCGGGCCGCGCAGCACCTCGACCTGGTCGACGTCGAACATCAGCGCCTGCGCGCCCTGCGGCCGCGGCGAATACATGCCGTCCACGTGGAAGCCGACGGCGGGGTCGCCCGTCTCCGTGAAGTTGGTCGACGTGATGCCGCGGATCGTGATCTGCACGGCCGAATCGAGGCCCGTGCTCTGGATGACGACGTTGGGGATCTCGCCCGTCAGGTCCTTCAGGCTGGTGGCGCCCTTGCGGCTCAGCTGTTCCTGGCTGAAGGCGGAGACGGCCAGCGGGGTTTTCAGCAGCGACGTGGAATACCGCGTCGCGGTGACCTTGACTTCGGGGATCTGGTCGCTGCTGGCCACGGGGGCGCCGGTGGGCGCCGCCGCGGTGCCGCCGGCATTGGGATCGGCCGCTGCGCCGCCGGCCTGGGCAAATGCGGACAGCGCAACCAGACTGCAGGCACTGGCCACGGCCAGGCTCATCAAGCTTCTCTTGGTGGGATGCATTTCGTCTCCTCGTTGGAATGTAGGCCACTGGCGGGCCTCTTTTTCAGCCGTTCGAGTATTGCATTTCAAAAAACACAAGATCAAGCGCTTCCAGAAAAGGGCGCGCAGTTTAATCGGTTTTACTAAACACGCGATCAGGTGATTATTTGCGCCCGTCGAATGACCGGGAAATGCACTGATAATGCCGTTTGCGGGCGCCCGCGAAGTTGCGCGACAAACGTCGGCTGAGCGAGCACCGTACGTCCCGCGCCCGGATTGCGACGCCTCGTCCGGCTTTTTTGCAGTTCGTCGCAAACCTCGTGCGACGCGATGGCCGTCCCGATAACATGGCGCAATCGATCATATTGCCCGCCGCGCCGCGCGCCATCCGCCAGCCGGCCCTGCCTTACAAGGAGAACCCATGACCACACCAATTCGCCCCCTCCCGCTGTTCCAGACGCTGATGTTGTGGGTGCTGTGCTGGTGCACGGGGCTTGTGGCAGCGCAGGAGCCGGGGCAGGACCGGGCCATCGACAGCCGCATCGTCCGCGTCCGCCTGGACGGCATCGTCGACCTGCGCGTGCGCCAGGGCGCCGTGGCAACCCTGAAGATCAGTGGCGACAAGCGCTATCTCGACAAGGTGACGGCGGAGCAGTCCGGCGATACGCTGGTGCTGGACACGGATATCCACGGTGCCCGCCTTAGCCGGCCGTCGCTGCGGGCCGAGCTGGTGTTGCCGCGGCTGCGCGAGCTGGTATCGGAAGGGTTGGGGTCGACGGAAGTGTCGGGATTCACGGGCGACGAGCTGGAGATCACGCTGGAGGGTGCCGGCAGCATGAAGCTGACGTCGGAGTATCGGCGGCTGCGGGCCAACCTGGGCGGCGTGGGCAGCATGCAGCTGTGGGTCAGGGACAGCGACAGCGTCGAGCTCGACCTGCGTGGTGCCGGCTACGTGACGATGGGCGGACGCAGCCGCCTGCTGCGGGCATCGCTGGGCGGACTGGGCGGGCTCAATGCGCAGCAGTTCGAGGCGGACGCCGTCAGCATCGACCTGTCCGGCCTGGGCAACGCCACCGTCAACGCCCGCACCAACCTCGACCTGAACCTGTCGGGACTGGGCTCCGTCACCGTGTACGGCAAGCCGCTCAACCGCAACGTCAGCGTGGACGGGCTGGGCCGCGTCAGCTGGAAGTAGCGGCCGGCTTCAGAGACAAACAGAATAAAAACGAATTCAAAATCTCGCAAATGAAAAAACTTGGACAAATGATCGTGGCGATCGGCATCGCGCTGGCCCTGCATGGGAACGCAATTGCCGGTTTCGTCGAAGGCGCCACCGCGTACAACAACAAGAACTACACGGTGGCCTACAAGGAAATCCTGCCGCTGGCACGTGCCGGCAACGCCGACGCGCAGCATCTGCTGGGCCTGATGTACTACATGGGTCGCGGCGTGCAGCAGGACTACAAGCAGGCGCTGGCCTGGCACCGCAAGGCGGCGGTGCAGGGCAAGGCGGACGCGCAATACGTCGTCGGCGCCATGTACTACACGGGCAACGCCGTGATCCAGGACCACCAGCAGGCGGTCGGCTGGTTCCGCAAGGCAGCCGAGCAGGGCCACGCGCAGGCGCAGCAGGTGCTGGGCCTGATGTACCGCTATCACATCGGCGGCGTGCCGCAGGATAACGTGCTGGCCTACATGCTGTGGAACCTGGCCGCCGCCAGCGGCAACGTCAACGCCGCCGAGCAACGCGCCGCCGTCGTCAAGCAGATGACGGAGGAGCAGATCGAGGAGGGCCAGGCGCTGTCGGCTGCGTGGAAGCCCGGGAAGGCGTTGCCGCGCAGTTCGCGGACTGGGGGAGGGTAGGGTGCGGTGGCGCCGACGCGTCGGTTGACGATGTCCGCAGGCGGTTTGTGGGCTGGGCAGCTACGCCAGCCTGCCAAACAAATGCACCAGGTACAGCCACACACCGGCAAACAGCACAGGAAGGAACGCGCCGGCAACCTGGCCCAGCACGGAAGGCAGCCAGTGGATGCCGTACTCGAAGGAGCCGCGCAGCTCCGCGTTGGCCTTGCGATGGATGATGTGCATCGACGTCAGGGCGCCGGCGACGCCCAGTCCGATGCTGAATGCTATGGCCACGCCCACCCACGGGATGACGTACCGGACCGTGTGGAGCACGATTGCGCGGTTGTCGCATGTGAGCGTCTTGTCGCCGTCGAACAGCAGCGCAAGCAGCGTTGCGCAGCCGGCGAACAGGATGGTCTGGGCGATGAGCAGCCACGTCAGGCGATGATTGATCAGGTCGTCTTCATGCAGCCAGCGTTCGCGCCAGAATGCGATGCCTTTGCGTCGCGTGATCGAGCTGGCGGCGGGATCGATCCGGTTGTGGGCCAGACGGCTGCGGTGACGTATCGGAATCATGCTGCGATGCTCCCCTCGAAATCACCTCGGCCACCGCTGCACACCGCATGGACGCCGACCTGTACGATATTCTACTCCCCCGACCAGGCCGCCTTGAGCGCGGCCGTCGCGTGCGCCCCTGCCGCAATCCGCCCCCTGCGCTAGAATCAATCCTTTATTGAAAGGACAACCATGCGCGCGATCGAGATCACCAAGCCGGGCGGACCCGAGGTCCTGCAGCTGTGCCAGCGGCCCATGCCGGAGGCAAAAGCGGGGGAGGTGCGCATTCGCGTGCATGCCGCCGGGATCAACCGGCCGGACGTGTTCCAGCGCCAGGGCAACTATGCGCCGCCGCCGGGCGCTTCCGACCTGCCGGGGCTGGAAGTGGCGGGCGAGATCCTCGATGGCGACCTGGGCAACTCCGGCTTCAAGGTCGGCGACATGGTCTGCGCGCTGGTGCAGGGCGGTGGCTATGCCGAGGTGGTGACGGCGCCCGTCGAACAGTGCCTGCCCGTGCCGCACGGCCTGTCGCCATTGGAGGCCGCTTCGCTGCCGGAAAACTACTTTACCGTCTGGAGCAATGTGTTCGACCGGGCGCGCCTGGGTGCCGGCGAGTCGCTGCTGGTGCAGGGCGGGACGTCCGGCATTGGCGTGACCGCCATCCAGCTGGCCAGTGCGCTCGGCAACCGCGTGTTTGCCACCGCCGGCAGCGAGGACAAGGCGCGGGCCTGCGAGAAGCTGGGCGCCGAGCGCGGTATCAATTACCGCCATGAGGATTTCGCGGCTGTCGTCAAGCAGCTGACGGGCGACAACGGCGTCGACGTCATCCTCGACATGGTGGGCGGCGATTATCTGCCGCGCGAGATCAATTGCCTGGCCGATGATGGCCGCATCGCCATCATCGCGCTGCTGGGCGGCTCCAAGGGGACGCTGGACATGGGGCAGGTGCTGCGCCGCCGTCTGACCATCACCGGTTCCACGCTGCGGCCGCGCTCCGTGGCGTTCAAGGGGGCAATTGCGCGGCAGTTGCGCGAGAAGGTGTGGCCGCTGTTCGAGGACGGGCGCATCAAGCCGGTCATTTATGAAAGCTTCCCGCTGGAACAGGCTGCCGAGGCGCATGCCTTGATGGAGTCCTCTACCCACGTCGGCAAGATCATGCTGCAGGTGATCAAGCCCTGACTTTGGTCTCAGCCTGCCACGGAGCGGGTAAACGTCGGGGACAGGCACCTCGCGGGCCCTTCGGCCCGAGAGGAGCCAGTCCCCGGCAAGCTCACGCGGCGGCGGGCGCAGAACTGTGCCTGTCACCGTTGCATCGGGCCGCAGTGGTTCTCAAGTTTGACCCGGGTTTGATGACCACGCTACAATTGCGGGTTTATTGTTTATCAACCCGCCCGGAATACTATGCGACGCAAACTGGTCATCGGCAACTGGAAAATGAACGGCAGCCTTGCCGCGAATTCGGTATTATTACGCGGGATCGTGGCCGGCTACGCCGCCAGAAATGCCGATTGCGGCGTCTGCGCGCCCGCGCCTTATCTGGCACAATGCCAGTCCGAGCTGACAGGCACGCCTGTCGCATGGGGTGCGCAGGATGTGTCCGCCTATGCCGCCGGCGCCTATACGGGCGAAGTGGCGGCGTCGATGCTGCAGGAATTCGGTTGCCGCTATGTGCTGTGCGGCCATTCCGAGCGTCGCGCGTATCATCAGGAAACCAACGAAGTCGTCGCGCAGAAAGTGCTGGCGGCACTGAACGCCGGCCTGACGCCGGTTGTCTGCGTTGGCGAAACGCTGGAGCAGCGCGAAGCTGGACGGACCAATATTGTTGTATGTGCGCAACTGCAGGCGGTGCTTGACGTGCTGGAGGCATCCGCCGTCGAGAAGATCCTGCTGGCGTACGAACCGGTCTGGGCCATCGGCACGGGCAAGACGGCCACGCCGGCCATGGCGCAGGAAGTGCACGCCATGCTGCGCAAGCAGGTGGCCGAGCGCAATCCGCAGGCGGCCGCCAACATGCAGATCCTTTACGGCGGCAGCATGAAGCCGGAGAATGCCAAGGATTTGCTGGCGCAGGCCGATATCGACGGCGGCCTGATCGGCGGCGCGGCGCTGAAGGTGGCGGATTTCCTCGCCATCGTGCATGCGGCCGGCTAAGATTTTTTACCAAGCTGTACTTTAACTAAGCAATATTGAGAATTGGAATAGCATGAACACCTTGTTCAATCTGGTCGTCGTAGTACAGGTCCTGTCCGCGCTGGCAATCATTGCCCTCGTGCTGCTGCAACACGGCAAGGGTGCCGACATGGGCGCCGCCTTCGGCTCCGGCGCTTCCGGCAGCCTGTTCGGTGCGACGGGTTCGTCGAACTTCATGTCGAAGTCGACGGCCGTGGCCGCGGCGATCTTCTTTGCCGCCACGCTGGGCCTGTCGGCACTGGCAACGCAGCGCACCTCCGGCAACAAGGGCGTGCTGTCGAACATCACGGCGCCCGTGACCGGTTCGGCTGCGATCCCGGCTGCCAATGCGCCTGCGGCACCGGCCGCGCCAGCGACAACGACGCCAGCAGCACCTGCCGCCCAGACTCCGGCCGCGCCGGCACCTGCCGTGACGACGCCTGCGCCGGCACCTGCCGTGACGACGCCGGCACCGTCCAACAGCGCGCCATCGAACACTGTTCCGAAGTAAAACTAGGTACTCTTTGATTTATTCCGCTTTTTCGCTTTGATTTGGCACAAACTTCATTAACAAAGTGCGTAAAGAAGAGTAGAATAGCGGCCTTAATGCCGACGTGGTGAAATTGGTAGACACGCTATCTTGAGGGGGTAGTGGCGCAAGCTGTACGAGTTCGAGTCTCGTCGTCGGCACCAATGAATTTGAGAAGCCAGCACAAGGCGCCTGAGTTGCCCTCATGCCTAAGCTGGTTTTTTTACGAGGATGTGTCGTTTGATCCTGGTCTCAGCGTTTGATTGGGGTCGAGCGTTGGCTGTGCCGTCTGGTGCAGCACTCTCCTGACCGATCGTTCAACAACAGCTGTGATCCTACCGTGAACCTCGAAAATTACTTCCCCGTACTTCTGTTCCTCCTTGTCGGCATCGGTGTCGGCGTAGTTCCCCAGGTGCTTGGCCGTCTCCTCGGTCCGCACAAGCCCGATGCGGCGAAACTGTCCCCCTACGAGTGCGGCTTCGAAGCCTTCGAAGACGCACGCATGAAATTCGACGTGCGTTACTACCTCGTCGCAATCCTGTTTATTTTGTTCGACCTGGAAACTGCATTCTTCTTCCCGTGGGGCGTCTCCATGCGCGAACTGGGCTGGCAGGGCTTCATCACGATGATGATCTTCATCGCTGAATTCGTTGTCGGTTTTTGGTATATCTGGAAGAAAGGTGCCCTTGATTGGGAATAAGCCATGGCTATTGAAGGCGTATTAAACGAAGGTTTCATCACCACCTCGGCCGACAAGCTGATCAACTGGGCGCGTACCGGGTCGATGTTCCCGATGACGTTCGGTCTGGCCTGCTGCGCGGTCGAAATGATGCACGTGGGCGCGGCCCGTTACGACATGGACCGCTTCGGCGTCGTGTTCCGTCCTTCGCCGCGTCAGTCCGACGTGATGATCGTTGCCGGCACGCTGTGCAACAAGATGGCGCCGGCACTGCGCAAGGTCTATGACCAGATGTCCGAGCCGCGCTGGGTCATCTCGATGGGCACCTGCGCCAACGGCGGCGGTTACTATCACTATTCGTACTCGGTGGTGCGCGGTTGCGACCGCATCGTGCCCGTCGATATCTACGTGCCGGGCTGTCCTCCGACCGCCGAGGCTCTGCTGTACGGCATCCTGCAGCTGCAAAACAAGATCAGGCGCACCAACACGATCGCACGGTAAACGGGGCGCGCAAAAATATGACTACACAACTGGAAGCATTGCAGGGCGCGCTGGCCAGCGCCCTGGGGGAACGCGCCGCCGTTACGGCCGCGCTGGGTGAAATCACTCTCGTCGTCAAGGCCGGCGACTATCACGACGTCATGCGCACCTTGCGCGACAATCCGGCACTGGGCTTCGAGCAGCTGCTCGACCTGTGCGGCGTCGACTACTCGACCTACGGCGAAGGCACGTGGGAAGGGCCGCGCTATGCGGCCGTTTCGCATTTGCTGTCCGTGAAGAACAACTGGCGCGTTCGCGTGCGCGTGTTCTGCCCGGACGACGAACTGCCGCTGATCCCGACCGTGACCGACATCTGGCGTTCGGCCAACTGGTACGAGCGCGAAGCGTTCGACCTGTACGGCATCCTGTTCGAAGGTCACAGCGACCTGCGTCGCATCCTGACCGACTACGGCTTCATCGGCCATCCGTTCCGCAAGGACTTCCCGGTGTCCGGTTACACGGAAATGCGCTACGACGCGGAGCAGCAGCGCGTGATGTACCAGCCGGTGACGATCGAGCCGCGCGAAAACGTGCCGCGCGTGATCCGTGAAGAAAAATACGGGATGAAATAATGGCTGATATTAAGAATTACACCCTGAACTTTGGTCCGCAGCACCCGGCAGCGCACGGCGTGCTGCGTCTGGTGCTGGAGCTGGACGGCGAAGTCATCCAGCGTGCCGACCCGCACATCGGCCTGCTGCACCGCGCCACCGAGAAGCTGGCCGAGCAGAAGACCTACCTGCAGTCCGTGCCGTACATGGACCGTCTCGACTACGTGTCGATGATGTGCAACGAACACGGCTACGTGCTGGCCATCGAGCGCCTGCTGGGCCTGGAAGTGCCGTTGCGCGCCCAGTACATCCGCGTGATGTTCGACGAGATCACCCGCATCCTGAACCACCTGATGTGGCTGGGCGCGCACGCGCTGGACGTCGGTGCGATGGGTCCGTTCCTGTACTGCTTCCGCGACCGCGAAGACCTGTTCGACTGCTACGAAGCCGTGTCGGGCGCGCGCATGCACGCGGCCTACTACCGCCCGGGCGGCGTCTACCGCGACCTGCCGGACGCGATGCCGCAGCACCGTCCGTCGTCGATCCGCAGCAAGAAGGAGATCGACAAGCTGAACGAACACCGCCAGGGTTCGCTGCTGGACTTCATCGAAGCGTTCACGGCCCGTTTCCCGACCTATGTCGACGAATACGAAACCCTGCTGACCGACAACCGTATCTGGAAACAGCGTACCGTCGGCATCGGCGTCGTCTCGCCCGAAGATGCGCTGGCGATGGGCTTCACGGGCGCCATGCTGCGCGGTTCAGGCATACAGTGGGACCTGCGCAAGAAGCAGCCGTACGAAGTGTATGACCTGATGGACTTCGATATTCCGATCGGCACCAACGGCGACTGCTACGACCGCTACCTGGTGCGCGTGGAAGAACTGCGCCAGTCGAACCGCATCATCAAGCAGTGCGTCGAGTGGCTGCGCAACAACCCGGGCCCGGTCATCACGGACAACCGCAAGATCGCCCCGCCGTCGCGCGTCGACATGAAGTCGAACATGGAATCGCTGATTCACCACTTCAAGCTGTTCCAGGAAGGCTTCCACGTGCCGCCAGGCGAGGCGTATGCCGCCGTCGAACACCCGAAAGGCGAGTTCGGCATCTACCTGGTGTCGGACGGTGCCAACAAACCGTACCGGATGAAGATTCGTGCCCCGGACTATGCTCACCTGCAGAGCCTGGATGAAATGGCGCGCGGCCACATGATCGCCGACGCCGTGACCATCATCGGGACGCAAGACATTGTGTTCGGCAGTATCGACCGTTAAGAAGGCGGAAAGAATTATGTTATCCGAGCAGTGCTATAAAAAAATCGACCGCGAGTTGGCCAAGTACCCGGCCGACCAGCGCCAGTCGGCCGTGATGGCCTCGCTGGCTCATGCCCAGGTTGAACTGGGCTGGCTGTCGCCAGAAACGATGAAGGAAATCGCCGACTACATCGGCATGCCGGCGATTGCCGTGCAGGAAGTCGCGACCTTCTACAACATGTACAACCTGAAGCCGGTCGGCAAGCACAAGATCACCGTGTGCACCAACCTGCCGTGCGCCCTGTCGGGTGGCGTGAAGGCCGGCGAGCACCTGAAGCAGAAGCTGGGTATCGACTACCGCGGCACCACCGCAGACGGCGCATTCACGCTGCAAGAGGGCGAGTGCATGGGCGCGTGCGGCGACGCACCCGTGATGCTGGTGAATAACCACCGCATGTGCAGCTTCATGAGCCATGACAAGATCGACGCCCTCGTGGAGGAACTGAAGAAATGACCTCGCTGCACGACCGTCACATCAATCCGCTGATCCTGAAGGATCTGACCGGCGACAACTGGCATCTGGAAGAGTACGTCAAGCGCGGCGGTTACTCCGCGCTGCGTAAGATCCTGGAAGGCAAGATCGCGCCGGAAACCATCATCGCCGACCTGAAGACGTCGGGCCTGCGCGGCCGCGGCGGCGCCGGTTTCCCGACGGGCCTGAAGTGGAGCTTCATGCCACGCCAGTTCCCGGGCCAGAAATACCTCGTCTGCAACACGGACGAAGGCGAGCCGGGCACGTTCAAGGACCGCGACATCATCCGCTACAACCCCCATGCACTGATCGAAGGCATGGCCATCGGCGCTTATGCGATGGGGATCACGGTGGGCTACAACTACATCCACGGCGAGATCTTCGAGGACTACCTGCGCTTCGAGGAAGCGCTGGAGCAGGCGCGCGCCGCCGGCTACCTGGGCGACCGCATCCTGGGATCGGACTTCAGCTTCCAGCTGCACGCGCACCACGGTTACGGCGCCTACATCTGCGGCGAGGAAACGGCACTGCTGGAATCGCTGGAGGGTAAAAAAGGCCAGCCGCGCTTCAAGCCGCCATTCCCGGCCTCGTTCGGCCTGTACGGCAAGCCGACGACGATCAACAACACGGAAACGTTCGCGGCCGTGCCGTTCATCCTGAACCTGGGCGCCGAGAACTACCTGGCGCTGGGCAAGCCGAACAACGGCGGCACGAAGATCTTCTCGATCTCCGGCGACGTCGAGCGTCCGGGCAACTACGAGGTGCCGCTGGGTACCCCGTTTGCCAAGCTGATGGAACTGGCCGGCGGCATGCGCGGCGGCAAAAAGATCAAGGCGGTCATTCCCGGCGGTTCGTCCGCACCGGTGATCCGCGGCGAGATCATGATGCAAACCGACCTGGACTACGATTCGATCGCGAAAGCGGGTTCGATGCTGGGTTCGGGCGCCGTCATCGTCATGGACGAGACGCGCTGCATGGTCAAGGCGCTGGAACGCCTGTCCTACTTCTACTTCGAAGAATCGTGCGGTCAATGCACGCCATGCCGCGAAGGCACGGGCTGGATGTACCGCATGATCCACCGCATCGAGAACGGCCAGGGCCGCCAGAGCGACCTGGACATGCTGAACTCGATCGCCGACAACATCCAGGGCCGCACGATCTGCGCGCTGGGCGATGCGGCGGCGATGCCGGTGCGGGCGTTCATCAAGCAATTCCGCGAAGAATTCGAATATCACGTCGAGCACAAGCACTGCCTGGTGCCTGTCTCGGCTTTCTAAGTGATCATCATGGTTGAAATCGAAATTGACGGCAAGAAGGTAGAAGTCCCACCGGGTTCCATGGTGATGGACGCTGCCAACAAACTGGGCACGTACATCCCGCACTTCTGCTATCACAAGAAATTGTCGATCGCGGCGAACTGCCGGATGTGCCTGGTCGAAGTGGAAAAGGCCCCGAAGCCGTTGCCAGCCTGCGCCACGCCGGTCTCCGCCGGCATGATCGTGCGCTCGCACAGCGAGAAGGCCGTCCAGGCGCAGAAAAGCGTCATGGAATTCCTGCTGATTAACCACCCGCTGGACTGCCCGATCTGCGATCAGGGCGGCGAATGCCAGCTGCAGGATCTGGCGGTCGGCTACGGCAACAACAACTCGCGCTACGAAGAAGACAAGCGCGTCGTTGTGCCGAAGGATGCCGGTCCGCTCATCAACATGAAGGAGATGAGCCGCTGCATCCAGTGCACCCGTTGCGTGCGTTTCGGCCAGGAAGTGGCCGGCGTCATGGAGCTGGGCATGCTGGGCCGTGGCGAGCACTCGGAAATCACGACGTTCGTCGGCGAAGCGGTCAGCTCGGAAATGTCGGGCAACATGATCGACCTGTGCCCGGTGGGCGCGCTGACATCGAAGCCGTTCCGCTACAGCGCCCGTACCTGGGAACTGTCGCGCCGCAAATCGGTGTCGCCGCACGACGGCCTGGGTGCCAACCTGATCGTTCAGGTCAAGCAGGGCAAGGTCAAGCGCGTGCTGCCGCTGGAAAACGAAGCGATCAACGAGTGCTGGATTTCCGACAAGGACCGCTTCTCGTACGAAGCGCTGGACTCGGCGGATCGCCTGACGCAGCCGATGCTCAAGCAAGGCGGCCAGTGGAAGGAAGTGGACTGGCAGACGGCGCTGGAATACGTGGCGCACGGCCTGAAAAACATCAAGCACGAACACGGTGCGGACGCGATTGCCGCGTACGCGACCGCGCACTCGACCGTCGAGGAACTGGCGCTGCTGAAGAAGCTGGCGTCCGGCGTCGGCTTCGAGAATGTCGACTTCCGCCTGCGCCAGAGCGACTTCGCGCTGGACGGCGAAGTCACGCCATGGCTGGGCATGCCGATTGCCGACGTGTCGAACCTGCAGGGCGCGCTGGTCATCGGCTCGTTCCTGCGCAAGGATCACCCGCTGCTGGCCACGCGCCTGCGCGCCGCCGCCAAGAACGGCGCCAAGATCACGCAGATCGCCGCTTCCGGTGACGACAGCCTGATCAAGGTCGCCACGAACATCGTGGCCGCGCCATCCGACTGGCTGGCAGCACTGTCCGGTATCGTCTCCGCCGTCGCGCAAGCGAAAGGCGAGGGCGCTCCGGCCGGTTTCGAGGCCATCGAAGCAAACGACGCCGCCAAGGCGATCGCCGCATCGTTGATCGCTGGCGAACAGAAAGCCGTCTTCCTGGGCAACGCCGCGGTGCACCATCCGCAGGCGTCGCAGATCCACGCCGCCGCGCAATGGATCGCCAACGCGACCGGCGCCAAGCTGGGCGTGCTGACGGAAGCGGCCAACACGGTGGGCGGTTACCTGGTCGGCGCTACCGCCGCCAAGGCTGCCCCGGCGTTCTCCGTGCCGAAGAAAGCCTACGTGCTGCTGAACGCGGAACCGGAACTGGATGCCGTCAACCCGGCCCAGGCCGTCGCTGCGCTGAACGGCGCCGAGATGGTTGTCGTCATGTCCGCCTTCAAGCACGGCGCCGATTACGCCGACGTGCTGCTGCCGATCGCGCCGTTTGCCGAAACGTCCGGCACCTTCGTCAACTGCGAAGGCCGCGTGCAAAGCTTCAACGGTACCGTCAAGCCGTTGGGCGAAGCGCGTCCGGCCTGGAAGGTGCTGCGCGTACTGGGCAACATCCTCGGCCTGCCGGGCTTCGACTACGAAACGTCGGAATCGGTACGCGACGAAGTGCTGGGCAAGGGCGTGGCCGACGTGTCGGACAAGCTGTCCAACACGACCAAAGCTGCATTGACCGCGGCCTCGTTCGGCGCCGGCGACAAGCTGGAACGTATCGCCGACGTGCCGATCTATTTCTCGGACGCGCTGGCGCGCCGTTCCGCGCCGCTGCAGGCCACGCCCGATGCGGCACCGCCGAAAGCGCACATCTCGAAGGCCCTGGCCGAACAGATCGGCGTGAAGAACGACGACATGGTGCAGGTGCTGCAAGGCGCCGGTTCCGCGATCCTGACCGCCCGCATCGATCCGTCGCTGCCGGCCAATGTCGTGCGCGTGCCGGCGGCACACCCGTCGACCGCCACCTTGGGCGACATGTTCGGCCCGATCTCGGTCGCTAAAGCAGGGGAGGGCAAATAATGGCGCTGGAATTCGTCAACACCATCAATACCGGCGGCGCCGAGCTGCTCGGTCCCGTCTG
>Ga0308166_1002876_pt1 | contig 15217 bp, 12 predicted proteins | sample PhyCR2_2_FD_202137 | JGI IMG/M metagenome (GOLD analysis project Ga0308166, IMG submission 202137) | Phyllosphere microbial communities from UC Gill Tract Community Farm, Albany, California, United States - DLSLCC.R2 | ecosystem: Host-associated > Plants > Phyllosphere > Unclassified | place... | reverse complement strand
CCATTCGAAGCGCACGGTGATGGGCATGCCGTGCAAGACGTCGCGCGCGAAGAACGTACCGACGCCGCCTTCGAAGCGGCCGACGACGGGCACGTCGAGCTTGCCCGGAAAGCGGCCGTCGAGCCACCAGATCGACCACGTTTTCGCCTCTGCATCGTAGGACCGCAGCGCGACCGCGCGCACGTCGCCCTCGGGGAAATGCAGCACGTTGTCTTCCAGATTGCCGAACCCGCCGAGGATCTTGCGGGTCGACATGGCGCCGTCGAATTCGATCCAGTCGGTGCAGCCCGCCAGGCGTTCCTTCAGCCGGCGGTGCGTCACCCGCCAGTCGCCGATGACGAAATCGAAATCGGCGGGGGCCGAGTCGAGCAGTGCAAGTGCCATGGTGTCCTCTCAATGTGGTCAATCCGGCCATAATGGCACAGGAATGCATTGCTGAAAGGGCGATCTGTGATAAAGCGTGCAATTCAGCGCCCATCCATTCGAACGTTCAAGATGGGGCGTAGTCACGCATCGAACGGCCGCTTCGCCAGCTCCGCCGCCACGTGGTCGACGAAGCACGTGATGCGCGCGGCAAGGGCCGTGTTGCGGTAATAGACGGCATTGATGGGCTGGCGCACGTCCAGCGTCGCGTCGGGGAACAGTTGCACCAGCCGGCCGCTCGCGCGGTCGTCGCGCGTCATGAAATCCGATAAACAGACGATGCCGAGATCGGCCAGCGCCATCTGGCGCAGCGTTTCGCCGCTGGACGAAGCGATGGTGGGCCGGATGCGGAGCGTGCCGCCGTCGACGTCGCGCAGCGGCCAGTCGTTCAGCGTCTCGGGCTGCGTAAAGCCCAGCAGCACGTGGCGCCCCAGGTCGGCCGGGCCCGCCGGTGTGCCATGCCGGTCGAGGTAGACGGGACTGGCCAGCACGCGGATGCGGCTCGTGCCGACGAGCCGGGCGTGCAGGGTCGAATCCTTCAGCACGCCGATGCGTAGCGCCACGTCGGTGCGCCGCTCGATCAGGTCGGTGATGCCTTCGTTCGAATCCAGTTCCAGTTCCACGTCCGGATAGCGGGCGCGAAAGCCCGCGACCAGCGGCACCAGCACGTGCAGCATGAACGGCGTGGCGGCGTCGACCCGCAGCCGGCCCGCCGGACGCATGCGCCGGGCCGCCATCTGTTCTTCCGCCGCGTCCACCGCATCCAGGATGGCGCGCGCGTGATCGAGAAAGGCCGCGCCTTCCTCCGTCAGTTCCAGCCGCCGCGTCGTGCGGCGCAACAGCGTCGTCTGCAATTTTTCTTCCAGCCGGCCCAGCGTGCGGCTCGCCGCCGAGATCGTCAGCCCCAGCGATGCCGCGGCGGCCGTCAGCGAACCCGTGTCCACGACCGCCACGAACACCTGCATGTCATCGAGCGTCGTCTTCATTCTTGACCTCAGTGCAAAAGTCTTTGTTTCATACACGGCTTAATCTGCAAATATAAACCAAGGACAATACTCGTATCGAAAAACCATAGATATCGTCCAAGGAGTTGCCATGAAGTCCTCCACTGCCTTGCTCGCGCTGGCCACCGGCGCGTTTGCCATCGGCACCACCGAGTTCACCCCGATGGGCCTGCTGCCCGTGATCGCCGACGGCGTTCACGTCGACATCCCCACCGCCGGCATGCTCGTCTCGGCCTACGCGATCGGCGTGATGGCCGGCGCGCCCGTCATGACCCTGCTGTTCAGCCGCTTCGGCAAGCGGGCCGCGCTGATGGCGCTGATGCTGATCTTCACGGTCGGCAATTTGATGTCGGCGTTCGCGCCCGGCTACACGACCCTGCTGCTGTCGCGCCTCATCACGAGCCTCAACCACGGCGCCTTCTTCGGCATCGGCGCCGTCGTGGCCGCCAGCGTCGTCCCGAAGGAGAAGCAGGCCAGCGCCATCGCCGCGATGTTCATGGGCCTGACGGTCGCCAACGTCGGCGGCGTGCCGGCGGCGACGTGGATCGGCCAGCAGGTCGGCTGGCGTCTCGCGTTCGGCGGCACGGCCGTGCTCGGCCTCGTCACCATCGCCGCGCTGTGGCTGGCGCTGCCGCAGGGCGAGCCGGGCGAGCGTCCGGACGTGCGCCGCGAGCTGAAGGTGCTGGCCAGCCGCGACGTGCTGCTGGCGATGGGCACCACCGTGCTCGGCTCCGGCGCCATGTTCGCTCTGTACACCTACGTCGCGCCGATGCTGGCCGACCTGACCCATGCGAGCCCCGGCTTCGTCGCGTTCGGCCTCGTCCTGATCGGCATCGGCTTCACCGTCGGTAACAGCGTCGGCGGCCGCCTGGCCGACTGGTCGCTGGACGGCGCCACCCAGCTGATCCTCGCGTCGCTCGCCGTCGTCATGGTCCTGCTGCCGCTGCTGCTGCGAACGCACGTGGGCGCCGCCCTCGGCCTGCTGGTGTGGGGTGCCGCCGCCTTCGGCATCGTGCCGCCCGTGCAGATGCGCGTGATGCAGGCGGCGGCCCAGGCGCCCGGCCTGGCCTCGTCGGTGAACGTCGGCGCCTTCAACCTCGGCAACGCGCTGGGCGCGGCGCTCGGCGGCGTCGTCATCGGCCAGGGCCTCGGCTATGCCGCGGTGCCGTTCGTCGGGGCGGCGCTGGCCGCCGGCGGCCTCGCCCTCGTCTGGATCGGCAACGCCGGCCGCCGGCGCGACGCGGCCCGCGCCCAGGCCTCTTCCATCTGATCGCAACCCACAACAACCCGGGAGTTCCACCATGAGCACCATTCCTTCCTTCGGCGTCGGCACGTTCCGCCTCACCGGCCAGACCGCCATCGATGCCGTGTGCACCGCGCTCGAGCTGGGCTACCGCGCCGTCGACACGGCGCAGATCTACGGCAACGAGGCCGAGGTCGGCCAGGCCGTGGCGGGCAGCGGCGTGCCGCGCGCCGACCTGTTCCTGACCACCAAGATCTGGACCGACAACTACGCCAAGGACAAGCTCGTGCCCAGCCTGCGCGCCAGCCTGGACAAGCTGCGGACGGACTACGTCGACCTGACGTTGATCCACTGGCCTGCGCCCGGCAACGGCGTCGCGCTGGCGGAATTCATGGAAGCGCTGGCCGAGGCCAAGGCACTGGGACTGACGCGCCGGATCGGCATCTCGAACTTCAACATCGCGCTGACGCGGGAAGCCATCGACGTGGTCGGCAAAGGCGAGATCGCGACCAACCAGATCGAACTGAGCCCGTACCTGCAAAACCGCACGCTGGCCGCGTACCTGGCGGAGCAGAGGATCGCCGTCACGTCGTACATGACGCTCGCGTACGGCAAGGTACTGAACGATCCGCTGCTGGCCGACATCGCCGCCAAACACCGCGCGACCGTGGCGCAGGTGGCGCTGGCGTGGGCGCTGCGGCTGGGCCATGCGGTGATCCCGTCGTCGACGAAGCGCGCCAACCTGGCGAGCAACCTGCTGGCGCGCGATCTGGTGCTGGATGCCGACGACATGGCCCGCATCGCCGCGCTGGAGCGGGGCGGCCGCGAAGTCGACCCCGCGGGCCTCGCGCCGGCGTGGGATTGAGACGGCCGGCGTCTCAGTTGGCCATGTTCTTCGCCACGATCGCGTCGGTGGCCGCCTGCGCCTGCTGCAGCGGCTGGTTCAGCACGCTCGTCGCGTAGGCCGTGGCAGGCGCCGCGACGGTGCCGAGCGCGCTGCCACCCTCGCGGCTGATGTCGACGTCGACGGTGGCCGACAGGCCCACGCGCAGCGGGTGCGCCTGCAGTTCCTTCGGATCGAGCGAGATGCGCACGGGCACCCGCTGCACGACCTTGATCCAGTTGCCGGTGGCGTTCTGCGCCGGCAGCAGCGAGAACGCGCTGCCCGTGCCGGCACCCAGTCCGACGACCCTGCCGTGGTAGACGACCTTGCCGCCGTAGATGTCGGCTTCGATCGTCGCCGGCTGGCCGACGCGGATGTCGCGCAGTTCCGATTCCTTGAAGTTGGCGTCGACCCACAACTGGTCCAGCGGCACGATCGACAGCAGCGGAGCGCCCGGCGCGATGCGGCTGCCCACCTGCACGCTGCGCTTGGCCACGTAGCCGGACACCGGCGCGACGATGGCGTTGCGGCGCGCGGCCAGCCACGCGGCCAGGTAGTCCGCCTTCGCGGCCAGCACGTTCGGGTGCTGGGCCGGCGCGACGCCCGCCACCGTCACGCGCGCGGCCGCGAGCTGTTTCTGCGCCACGTCCAGTGCGGCTTTCGCGTCGTCGACGGCGCGGTGCGCATGCGCCACGTCTTCGCCGGAGACGACGTTGTCGGCGGCCAGCGGCGCGCGCCGCGCCAGGTCTTCCTGCTTCGCCTGCAGCTCGACGCGGCGCTGTTCGACGAGCGCGTCGTATTGCGCCACGTTGGTGTAGCGCTCGCGCTGCTGGCGCACGGCCGTGCCCAGGCGGGCCTCGGCCTGCGCCAGCGCGACCTCGGCGTCGGACGGGTCGAGGCGCACGATTTCCATGCCGGCCCGCACGAGCTGGGTCTCGTCGGCGCGGATCTCGACGACGCTGCCCGTCACCTGCGACGACACGTTCACGAGGTTGCCGCCGACGTAGGCGTTGTCCGTCTCGACGCGCTTGGACGCGACCAGCAGATAGTACGCGCCGTAGGCCGCGCCGGCGGCGAGGAAGGCGGCGGTGATGCCGGCCAGGACGACGCGGCGCTTGTTGTTGGGGTGGGCTTCGGGCTGGGTGGTATCGGTGGTGGCGGTGGTCATGGTGTCGTTACTGCGTGTCGTGTTGGGTGAGGGCCGGGACGGAGGCGGGCGGCGTCGCGTGGTAGCCGCCGCCGAGCGCGCGCACGAGGGCCACCTGCGTCTGCAGGCGCGCGTCGGTCAGCTGCAGTTCGACGTCGCGCTGGCGCAGCACGGCCTGGCGCGCCTGCAGCACGGCGGCGCGGTCGGCCAGGCCGCGGGCCAGGCGCGCCTCGGCATTCGCTGCCAGCCTGCGGCTCGCGTCGGCCGTGGCGGCGTGCGCCTGCGTCTCCCGCGCGATGCCCTGCAGCGTGGCCGCCTCGCGCGCGACGTCGCGCACGGCGTTCAGCACGGCCTCGTTGTAGTCGGCCAGCAGCGCGTCGCGCTCGCTGCGCGCGCTGCCCAGTTGCGCATTCAGGCGGCCGCTGTCGAACAGCGGCAGGTCGAGCGTGGCGCCGACGAGCGGTGTGCGGCTCGGGTAGCGCAGCAGCTTGCCGAGCGACGTGGCATCCAGGCCGAGGGCGGCGGTCAGGTTGATGTCCGGACGGAACGCGGCTTCGCTGGCGGCCACGCGGCCCAGCTGCGCCTCGACGCGCCAGCGTGCGGCCTGCAGGTCCGGCCGGCGCGCCAGCAGTTCCATGCCCAGCGTGCGCGGCACGGCATCGTCCGCGGGTGCCGGCAGCCGGCGCGCCAGGTCGCCCAGCGCGGCGGCGTCGCCGCCGATGAGCGCGCGCAGGCCTTCGCGTTCGCGCGCCGCGTCCGTGTCGTACCGCGCCGCCTGTTCGCCCAGCGCGGCCAGGTCCTGTTCCGCGCCCTGCAGCGCGTCGGCGCTGGCCAGGCCGTGCGCCATGCGCGCGCGGCGGTCGGCGACGAGGCCGCGCTGCACGGCGATCAGCGCATGCGTGTTGTCCTGGCGCGCCCACAGCAGCTGCAGGCGCAGGTAGCTTTGCACGACGGCGGCCGCCAGCAGCTGGCGCGCCTGCGCGCCGTCCGCGGCCGCGGCGTTCGTCTCGCCCAGCGCGGCGGCGATCCGGGCGCGGCGCTTGTCCCACCAGTCGACGTCGTACGAGGCGCGCAGCGCGACCGACGCATCGTTGTACCAGGCACCGCCGATCGGCGCCGGGAAAAAGCCGTTGGACGAATAGCGCTGGCGGTTCAGGCCCGATGCCAGGTCGACGCGGCCGCCTTCGTTCGCGACCTCCACGCCGAACGCGGCGCGGGCGCTGGCCACGCGCGCGCCCGCGGCGGCCAGCGACGGATTGTCGCGCAGCGCGCGCGTCACGAGGGCATCGAGCTGCGGGTCGCGGTAGTCGAGCCACCACTGCTGTGCGGGCCAGGCGTCGGCCGGCAGCGTGATGCCGGGGGCATGCTGCGCCCGCGCGAAATCGGGGGCCTGCGCCTGGTTCGCGTCCGGCGGGACGCTGAGGCAGCCGGACAGCAGGGCCAGCACGGCCGCCGCGGCGGGGATCGGTGTCATGTGTCGCACGTTGGGATCTTTCTGCGGGTCGTTTCTTTATTGGACTCGGTCATTCCATGGCCGCGTGGTCGACCTGCACCGGGCCGCTCGCCTGTTTGGGCGGGCGGATCAGCAGCAGCATCGGGATCACGGCCAGCGTGAGCAGCATCATCAGCCAGTAGTCGTCGACGTAGGCGATCATCGATGCCTGGCGCGTGACTTCGTTGTTGACGAGGGCCGAACCGGCCTGCGTCGCCATGTCGTACAGGCTCGCCGGATCGCGCACGGCCGGATTCGCATTCGTCACCTGCGCGGCGAGCGACGCGTGGGCGATCTGCGTGTTGCGCACCAGGAGGGCCTGCACGAGGGCGATGCCGATCGACGAGCCGATGTTGCGCACGAGGCTGTACAGTGCCGTGCCTTCCGCGCGCATCTGCGGCGACAGGGTGGCGAACGTGGCGGCCGACAGCGGCACGAACACGAGGCCCAGGCCCACGCCCTGGACGACGCCGGGCCAGACGATGTCCGCCTGCGACAGCACGAGCGTGTAGTGCGTCATCTGCCACAGCGAGAACGCGGTGATGGCGAAGCCGATCCCCAGCAGCAGGCGGAAATCGACCTTGCCGGTGAGGCGCCCGACGACCAGCATCGCGGCCATCGTGCCGAGGCCCGACGGCGCCGTCACCAGGCCCGCCAGCTTGGCCGGATAGCCCATCAGGCCCTGCAGCATCGTCGGCATCAGCGCGCGCGTGGCGAACAGCACCATGCCGACGATGAAGATCAGCAGCAGGCCCGTGACGTAGTTGGCGTTCTTCAGCAGGCGGAAGTCGACGAACGAGGCGCCGGCCGGGCGCGTCAGCGTGTGGCCGATGAAGTAGGCGAACGCCAGCGTCGTCAGGATCAGCTCGACCCATGTCTCGGTCGAGGCGAACCAGTCGTTCTGCTCGCCGCGGTCGAGCAGCATCTGCAGCGCGCCGATGGCGATCGACAGCGTGACGAAGCCGAACATGTCGAAGCGGATGCGGCGTGCCGGGTCGGCCCCGTGGATGTAGCGCCAGATGCCCCAGAACGCGAGCGCGCCGATCGGCACGTTGATGAAGAAGACCCAGCGCCAGCTGTAGCTGTCCGTCAGCCAGCCGCCCAGGCTGGGGCCGAGGATCGGACCGATCATCACGCCCATCCCCCATACGGCCATCGCCGAGCCGTGCTTTTCGCGCGGGTTGATGTCGAGCAGGACCGATTGCGACAGCGGCACGAGCGCCGCGCCGAACACGCCCTGCAGCATGCGCGCGACGACGATCTCGGTCAGCGTGGCCGAGATCCCGCACAGCACGGAGGCCAGCGTGAATCCCGCCACCGAGGCGAGGAACACTTTCTTCAGGCCAAAGCGGTCGACCAGCCAGCCGTTCAGCGGCGTGGCGATGGCGGCGGCGACGATGAACGACGTCAGCACCCACGTGATCTGGTCCTGCGACGCCGACAGCGCCCCTTGCATGTGGGGCAGGGCCACGTTGGCGATGGTACCGTCCAGCGCCTGGATGATCGTCGCGAGCATGATCGAGATCGTGATCATGGTGCGGTTCAGGGGCGCCGCCGCGCCCTGGGCCGCGGCTGCGCCCTGTGCCGCGGCTGCGCTCACAGGCCGTCCTCGATGCGCTTCTTCAGCGCTTCCAGCAGGACGGCGGCGGCTGCCAGCGCCTCGGGGTCGAGGTCGGCCAGCAGGCCGGCGCGGAATGCCGTCGCTTCCTTGCGCACTTCGTCAAAGATGTTCCTGCCCGCGTCGGTCAGCTGCACGAGCTTCACGCGACGGTCGAGCGCGGACGGCGTGCGCACGACGAAGCCGTCGCGCTCGAGGCGGTCCAGCATCGACACCATCGACGGGCCCTCGACGCCGACGAGGTCGGCCAGCGCGCGCTGCGACAACGCCTCGTCCGACTTGGCGATCATGGCGATTGTCATCCAGCCGGACTGGCCCATGCCGAGGTGCTTGAGGCGCTTGTCCAGCGCCAGCCGCCACAGGCGCGAACTCGTGTGGAGGGCGATCGAGAAACGTTCCTCGATCGATTCAGGTAGACGGCTCATGAATAGATATGAAATAGATAGAATTCTATCGAGTTTAATCTATGCCATCAAACCGCGCAAGATGCCGCCCGGAAATTCGGGGTCAGAGCACGATTTGCCAACAATTCGGGGTCAGAGCACATTTCCGAATCATTGATTGAAAGGATAGAGGAGCAGTTTTATCCAAGTGCATGGACGCATGCAGGCGCGAAGCATGGACGATGCCGCTGCAGTCGTTCACTGGGGCTATTGCTCGAAAATGTGCTCTGACCCCGAATTTCGGGAAAAACGTGCTCTGACCCCGAATTTCGACGCGGTTAGACGGGCGACGCCGCCGGCTCCAGCGTGAACACGGCGTGGATGTCGCCGGCCACGGTGCCGCGCGCATTCTTGATGGATGGTGCGCGGTACGGCGCTAGGTGGGCGCGGTGGCGCTCGTCCAGCAGGCCCAGTTGCTCGAGCACGGAATACGTCGCGGGATGCAGTGCGCGCACGGCGCCGTCCGCGACCTTGATCGCGATGCCGATGCCGGCCGAGCGAATGCCGATCGCCTGCACGGCATCGGCGCCGATCTTGGCGACCCAGTCGCCGCCGCCGGCCTGCATCCACGCGAGGTCGGTGCGCGCATCGCCCGACACCATGTCGGGATGCGCCGTCATCGCGTCGAACAAATCGCCCAGCGCGGCGCCCAGGCGCGCGTCGGCACTGCCCTGCGCCAGGCGCGCGTACAGGTGCGCCAGGCGCGCCAGCGGCATCGCATAGTTCGGTGCGGAGCAGCCGTCGATGCCCATCGGCAGCGTGTCTTCCGACATCTGCACGCAGTCGGCCAAGGTGGCACGGATGGCCCGCTGCAGCGGGTGCATCGGATCGACGTAGCCGCGCGTGTCCACGCCGTGCAGGCGGCACCACGCGAGAAAGCCGCTGTGCTTGCCCGAGCAGTTGTGGTGCACGGTGCGCCAGCGCCGGTCGGCGGGAATGGGCAGGCCGACGGCGTCGTAGTACAGCGGCGCCGCGCAACCGCATTCGAGGTGCGTCTCGTCCAGGCCGATCCGCTCGAGGATGCCGGCCACGGCCGCGATGTGCTTCTCTTCGCCGGAATGGCTGGCGCACAAGAGGGCCAGCTCGGCGCGGCTCAGGCCGAAGCGGGCCGGGCCGTCGTCGAGCACGAAGGGCAGTGCCTGGAACGGCTTCAGCGCCGAGCGCGTGAACGTCATCACGTCCGGGTCGCCGGCCGACCACAGCAGGCGGCCGGCCACGTCGACGACGGCGATCGAGCCGTAATGGATGTTCTCGACGGCATAGCCGCCGCCGGGTTCGCGGTCCTGCGGATAGCCACGGGTCGTGGCGACGAGGGGCACCGGGTGCATGACGTCTCCTGTCGGTTGGGTGCCGCCATGCTAGCGGATTTCGGCTGGACGGCGCGTTCCGAACACGCCGGAACCGATGTCGAAACTGTATGCATCCGGTGCAATTCGACCCGGTTTTTCAACCGTTCATGCCGTCGTTTCGACGCTCCGGCGGTTCGCGGATGACGCTTGCTGGCGCGCTTCCTACACTGTCTTTACTCGCCGCACACTGTGCACGCGGCGACATGAAAATCGGTGGACCGGTTGCGATTTCAAACATTGTTTGACGTCCGCATATTTGGTCCGATCAAAATTTCGTATCTTGATTTTGGAGCAATCATGCGTATCCATCAATTCCTCGCCATCGCCGGTATCGCCATGCTGTCCCTGCCGGCCTGCGCCGATCCCTCCATCGCGCCGTCCCCGTCCGTTGCCGTGACGGCCCAGGCGCGCCACGCGGCGCCGACGACGTATCATCTCGCCCGCGACGAGGCGCGCCGCATGCGCGGCGCCTACCTGCTCGACGACGGGCGCACGATCACCGTCACGAGCGAGGGCGGCAAGCTGTTCGCCGACCTGGACGGCAAGCGCGAGGAACTGGTGCGGGTCGACTGGGCGAAGTTCGTGTCGCGCGACAGCGGCATCCGCCTCGCGTTCGACCGTGTGCCGTACGCCGACACGGTCGTGCTCGACCAGGCCGCGCGCTAAAGACCGCTCGCTGAAGACCGTGCGGGCCGCGCGCCCGTTCAGCGCGGCGCGTCGAAGCGGCCGGCCTGGTAGTCGACGATGGCCTGCTGGATTTCCGCGCGCGTGTTCATGACGAACGGCCCATGCGCCACGACCGGTGCGCGGATCGGGAACGCATGGCCCAGCAGGAGCACGCTGTCGCGCTCGGCCAGGATGTCGAGCGCGTCCCCGTCCGGCTCGAACTCGGCCAGGTGGAACGCGCTGACGGTGTCCGGCACGCCCTGGATCACGCCGCGCACCACGTACAGGAACACGTTGCGGTCGAGCAGGCCGTCAATGTGCAGGCGCGCGCCGGTCTGCATGTCCACCGTCGCCAGGAACACGTCCGTGAGCGATTCGATCGGCCCCGTCACGCCGCCGTACGTCCCCGACACCAGGCGCACGCGCACCTTACCGTCCGCGCTGTCGACGACCGGTATCCGGTCGCGCTGCAGGCCGACGTAGCGCGGTGCCGTCATCTTCAGCGCCGGCGGCAGGTTCACCCACAACTGCAGGATCTCGAGCGGGCCGCCGCGTTCCATGAAGCCGCGCGGCGACACTTCCTCGTGCACGAGGCCGCTGCCGGCCGTCATCCATTGCACGCCGCCGGGGCCGATGACGCTCTCGTGGCCGGCGCTGTCGCGGTGCGCCAGCTCGCCGTCGAGGATGAACGTCACCGTCTCGAAGCCGCGGTGCGGATGCGGGCCGAACGGCAGGCCGCGGTTGTGCGGCGGGTACACCTGCGGGCCGTGGTGATTCAGGAACAGGAACGGATCGATCTGGTCGAGATGCGGGCCCGGCACCGGACGCTGCGTGATCAGGTCGCCGATGTCGTCGCGCATGGCGGGGTGGACCCGCCGGATGATCTTGTGGGCCATGCTTGCGGTTCTCCATGTCAGAAGCCCTACGATACCCGATCGCGCGCCCGGGCCGCGCGCCGCCGGCCCTGTGCGCGGCATGCGCTTCCTGCTAGACTCGTTGCGCATTTGCAAACAGGAGACAAGGTTTGGACATCAGAACAAGACAATGCGCCCGCGCCCTCGCGGCGGCCATCGGCCTCGCGTGGACGATGGGCGCGGCGGGCGCGCCGGAGAGCCCGGCCGCGGCCGTGCCGGGCGACACGGCGGTGAAAGCCGCCAAGCATGCCGTTACCGCCTACCGCGACGACGTCGTCGAGACGCTCGCCCGGCTGGTCAGCTACAACACCGTGGCCGACCCGGAGGTGCCGTGCGAGCGCAATCCGCGCCACCAGGCGTTCAAGGCTTACCTGAAGGAGGAAGCCGGGCGGCTCGGCCTGGACTTCGCCGACCACGGCTGCGTGGCCATCGTCGGGCTCGGACAGGGCGAGGACCGCGTCGGCCTCGTCGCGCACGGCGACGTGCAGCCGGTCGACGCGACCAAATGGAAGAAGTCGCCATTCGAGCTGGACCGCACGAGCGAGCCGGGCCGCCTGCTCGCGCGCGGCGCCGAGGACGACAAGGGACCGATCGCCACCGCGCTGTACGCGATGAAGTCGCTGCAGGACCTGCAGGTGCCGCTGTCGAAACGCATCGAGCTGTACGTCTACATGGCCGAGGAGTCGGACTGGGCGCCCCTGGAAGCGTTCATCAAGACGCACACGCTGCCGCAGATTAACCTCACGCTCGACGCCGAGTATCCGGCCGTGACGGCGGAGAAGGGCTACGGCACGCTGGCCGTCACGCTGGCGCCGACGGCGGCCGCGCCCGCCGGGCCGTGGCTGAAAGCGTTCCAGGGCGGCTTCTTCGGCAGCCAGATTCCCGAGGATGCGCGCGCCGTCGTCGCGCAGGCGACGCCCGCGCTGGAAACGCAGATCCGCGCCCGCGCCGGCAGGCAGGCCGGCATGCGCTACACGTTCGCCCGGCAGGACGGCGACCTCGTCGTGACGGCGAAAGGGGTGTCGGCGCACTCGTCGAAGCCGGACGACGGCGTCAACGCGATCAGCATGCTGGCCGACGCGCTGGCCGTGCAGCCGTGGCCCGACACGCAGGCCGGTGCACTCGTCAACTTCCTCAACGACATGGTCGGGACGGGTTATTACGCCGAGAAGTTCGGCAACATCGCCTACCGCGACGCGTTCATGGGGCCGATGACGTTTGCGCCGACCGTGATCCGGCAGCGCGACGGCGGCGCCGTGGAGCTGGCGATCAACATCCGCCGGCCGCAGGGCAAGAGCGCCGCGCAGCTGACCAACGAGATCAACGCGGCGCTGGCGCAGTGGCAGGGCGCGCACGTGCAGCTGGCGAATATCGCGGTGCAGATCGGCGATCCGTGGGTGCAGCAGGACGCGCCGCAGCTGCCCGTGCTGCTCAAGACGTTTGCCTACTTCACAGGCGCGAAGGATCCGAAACCGCAGGCGATCGGCGGCGGCACCAACTCGCGCCTGTTCCCGCACGCCGTCAGCTTCGGCCCCGCCATGCCGCGCACGGTCTACACGGGCCATTCCGAGCACGAGTTCATCACCACCAAGCAGTTGCTGCTGAACCTGCAGATGTACACGGCCGTCCTGGCCGAACTCGCCCGATAGCCGGCACCGGCGCGGCTGCCGGAGCGTCAACGACGCACGGGCGTGGCGTGTCCACGTCCGTGCCCCTTCTTCCCAAGACACAATTGGTCGCTGCCCCGGTCCGCTTCATGCACCGCAGCACGATCCCGGCTCCGGCGTCGCCATGTAGGTCACGGCCTCGCCAAAATGTGTAAATTCTTCCAAAACTTTTGTAGGTTACAGCCTACAAGACACCCCGCGCCATAGGGGAACAGGACAGTGCATTCCCCGTTTCCCTAGGAGAGACAGCAGGTAGGGCCACGGCCCCTCCGCATGGTCCGGCATGACAGGTTGATTGTCGGAAAAGCTAGAGCTGACCGACGGAAAATGTGGCGAAAACGCCATGATAGGATCAGGCCTGACGGCGACCGCGTTACCGAAAGTCGAACCATGCACAGCCAAGACCTGATCAAACCTGACGGAAGACATTTGACGTTGTACAGTCACCGGCCGATCCCGGACGGCATCGTTGCGACCAGCCCGTTCGCCGAACCGCAGTACGCCAATCCGCACCTGCGCTGGCATCCGCTGCGCGGCGAATGGGTCACGTATGCCGCCTTCCGCCAGAACCGCACGTACCAGCCGCCGCCGCAATACAACCCGCTGGCACCCACGCGCGATCCCGAGCATCCGACCGAGATGCCCGCGGGCGACTACGACATCGCCGTGTTCGACAACCGCTTCCCGTCGCTGGCGCTGGATGCGCACGAGCCGCCGGCGCTGACCGTGCCGACCGCGCCCGCGAACGGCCAGTGCGAGGTCGTCGTGTTCACGCAGGATCCGCAGGCGTCGCTCGGCCGCCTGCCGCTGGCGCGCATCGAACTGCTGCTGGAAGTGTGGGGCGACCGCACGAAGCGCATTGGCGGCCAGCACCACATCCAGTACGTGCTGCCGTTCGAGAACCGCGGCGCCGAAGTGGGCGTCACCTTGCACCATCCGCACGGCCAGATCTACGCCTACCCGTTCGTGCCACCCGTGCCGGCGCGCCAGCTGGCGCAGGAGCGCGAATATTATCTGCAGCATGGCACGAGCCTCCTGTGCGACATGGCGCAGACCGAGGCCGAGGACGGCAAGCGCGTGCTGTACCGGGACGACCACGCGATCGCGTTCGTGCCGGCCTGTGCGCGCTATCCGTACGAAGTGTGGGCCATGCCGACGGCGCCGTGCCAGGACTTCGCCGCGTTGACGCCGGCGGCCCGCACGAGCCTCGCGCGCGCGCTGAAGACCGTGCTGCTCAAGTTCGACACCTTGTGGGAGCGGCCGTTCCCGTACCTGATGACGTGGTACCAGGCGCCGACCGACGGCGCCACCCATCCGGAAACGCAGCTGCACTGCCAGTTCTATCCGCCGTACCGCACGCGCGACCGCCTGAAATACCTGGCCGGTACGGAGATCGGCGCCGGCATGTTCGCGATGGACGTGCTGCCCGAGACGACCGCCTACGAGCTGCAGCAGGTCGAGGTGCCGCTGGAGGAAGCGGCATGAGCGCGGGCCTGAGTGCCGCCGTGAGCGACGCAGATGCGCGCGCCCTCGAAGTCGCCGACAAGCTCGCGCTGCTGCGCGCCGCGCTGGCCGAGACGGGGGCGGGCGCCGTGCGCCTGCGCGGCGTCGACTGGTTCGCGTGGGCGACCGCCGGCGGCGACGCGTCCGTGCTGCTGGCCGCCGACTGCGGCGTGGCCGAGGTGCTCGTTACGCGCGAGGATGCCGTCATCCTGACCGACGCCATCGAGGCCGAGCGCCTGCGCGCCGAACAGGTGCCGGCCGGCTTCACGTTCCACATCGCACCGTGGGCCGAGACCGAACTGCACGACACCTACGTGCTCGGCGCGGCCGGCGGGGCGGTCGTGCTGTCCGACCGTCCGCGCCTCGGCAACGGCTACCACGAACAACCGCTGCCGGCCAGCCTGCGCCTGCGCCGCATGGTGCTGCACGGGGCCGAGCAAGACCGCTATCGCGCGCTCGGCCGCGACGCTGCGCAGGCGATGACGGCCACGCTGCGCGCCGCGCGGCCCGAATGGACTGAGCTGGAACTGGCGGCCGCGGGCGCGCAGGCGCTGTGGCGGCGCGGCATCCAGCCGGCGCTCGTGCTGGCCGCGGGGGCGCGCCGCCTGCAGGCGTTCCGCCACCCGGTGCCGACGGGCGAGCCGCTCGGTGCGCGCGCCATGCTCGTGTTCTGCGCGCGCCGCCACGGCCTCGTCGCCAGCCTGTCGCGCGCCGTCGCGTTCGGGCCGCTGTCCGACGACGAGCGCAATGCCGAGGCCGACCTGCTGCGCGTGGAAGCGACGGGGCTCGATGCCGTACGCCCGGGCCAGTCGCTGGCCGCCGTCTACCACGCGCTCGACGCCGCCTATCGCCACGCCAACCGCCC
>Ga0308166_1002874_pt1 | contig 15232 bp, 16 predicted proteins | sample PhyCR2_2_FD_202137 | JGI IMG/M metagenome (GOLD analysis project Ga0308166, IMG submission 202137) | Phyllosphere microbial communities from UC Gill Tract Community Farm, Albany, California, United States - DLSLCC.R2 | ecosystem: Host-associated > Plants > Phyllosphere > Unclassified | place... | reverse complement strand
CAAACCCAGCATTGTTAATTAAGACATCAATTCGGCCTTCATTTGCAATTACTTTTTCAATGGCTTGAGTTACCGAGTCGTCTTGATTTACATCTAGCTCAATCAGATGAAATTTATAGTTTGATGAGTTTTTTGCTTGTCGGCTTGTGCCATAAACAATAAACCCTGCCTCATGTAAAAGGTCTGCGGTTGCTAACCCAATACCCGAAGAAGCGCCTGTAATGAGAACTACTTTGCTGGTCATATCATGTTCCTTACTTAAACTTTGTCGCCTGAACCAAATCAATTCCGGCTTGATTTTTTCATCATAATCTAAAAATAAAATAGTTACTACTAAAAAGATAGTGACAAGATATTTTTGCCTGTGTATAGTGAGTATTAAATCGATACTTACTCTGTTTTTTATCTTTTCTCTCTTTGAAAGATCACTCATAAAAAACAGATGAATCAGATCAATGAATTAAATTTGAGGATCAGAGAAATGAAGTTTTTATTAAATACAGTGGCTATGAGTTTGACGGCGATATCAGTTTTTAGTGCTCCCTTAACTCAAGCAGAGGTGGTGCCATCGGTTTCTTTTAATGAACCATCAATTCAGGCACATAAAGTGTCATCAAGTGCCGTTAGCAATCTGCAAGCAGGGCAACACGCCGAGCAAGATGCAAGCTGGAAGAATGTGCCAACTCAATTTATTAATGCAGGTGGCGTTAACTTCGCTTACCGAGAATATGGTCAACAAAACGGTGGAACACCTGTCATGTTCTTAAATCATTTGGCGGCTGTTCTAGATAATTGGGACCCACGAATTATTGATGGAATTGCAGCTAAACATCATGTGGTGGTGTTTGATAATCGTGGTGTTGGTGCTTCTACAGGTAAACCAGCTCAGTCAATTGAGCAAATGGCAGACGATGCGATTGCATTCATACAAGCAAAAGGCTTTAAGCAAGTTGATTTATTTGGCTTCTCGATGGGTGGCATGATTTCACAAGAGATTGCTTTAAAGCAGCCAAATTTAGTTCGAAAAATGATTTTGTCGGGAACTGGTCCTGCGGGTGGTACAGGCATTAGTACCGTAGGGCGTATTTCTAATTGGGATTTAGTCCGTGGAATGGTGACTGGTCAAGATCCTAAAGTTTATCTTTTCTTCACACGTACAGAAAATGGTAAAGCTGCCGCTAAACAGTTTATTCAACGTATTAACGAACGTACCGAAAACCGCGATAAAGAAATCACCATTTCTGCCTACCGTGCTCAGCTTAAAGCACTCAAAAAATGGGGAAGTAAGAAACCTGCCGACCTTTCTGTGATTCAACAACCTGTGTTAGTTGCTAATGGCGATCATGATCGAATGGTCCCAACCGTGAATACCTATGATTTGGCAAAACGTTTACCAAATAGTTCTCTCGTAATCTACCCAGATGCTGGCCATGGTGGAATTTTTCAGTTCAATGAAGATTTTGTAAAACAATCACTTACATTCTTAGCGAAATAAGAACTTAAATTTAGGACAATGACGATGACAACAATTACACACCAAACAGCCGAGACCCAATTCATTGAAGTAGATGGAGCAAAATTTGCCTATCGTCGATGGGGTAACTCAAACCCAGGGCAGCCACCGCTATTTTTTCTTCAGCACTTTCGAGGCGGTTTAGACAATTGGGACCCAATCATTACCAATGGTTTGGCACAAGGGCGTGAAGTCATTTTATTTAATGGTCGAGGCATAGCTTCATCTACAGGTCAGCCTCGTACCCGTATTGAAGATATGGCAGATGATGCAGCCGCAGTCATTCGTGCATTGGGCCTAAAACAAGTTGATTTATTAGGCTTTTCACTCGGCGGGTTTCAGGCACAAGATTTAGTACGCCGTCATCCTGAACTTGTAAGAAAGCTGATGCTTTTAGGTACAGGGCCAAGAGGCGGTAAACCACGCGGTGACGACCCCGAAGTGGCGACATTGGTATTGAAACATGCCACAACTGCTGTGCCATCTGAAGAAGACTTTCTCTTTTTATTTTTTGGCCGATCTGAAGCTGCTATTCAAGCGGGCCGTGAATTTTGGCAACGTCGACATGAACGCAAAGATCAAGATACACCAAGTTCAGTTGAAGTCATGCAGGCACAGATAGAAGCCAATATGCATTTCTTACCTAAACTTGATGAACAAGATCCATTTGCGCATTTACGTGAGATTAAACAACCTACTTTCATTTTAAATGGTGTTAATGATGTGATGATTCCGACCATCAACGCCTATCACATGGCACTTAACATTCCAAACGCACAGCTATTTATCTATCCAGACGCAGGACATGGCGCTCAATTTCAATACCCTGAACGCTTTGTAAAGCATGCAATCCAGTTTTTAGATGAATAAATGCATAAGTTCGAGCTAGTCAATTTGATGAATCAAGAAGGCAAAAATGATGAAATTTAAATTGTTGCTGTGGATGCTCACTAAGCTCATGCAGCGTGCGGTAAAAAAGAATCCGAAATGTGCAGCGTTTGTGAATGATAAAAATGTCACCTTTCAGATTCAGACGGCAAGTGGTGAAGGGCGATATTTTGAAGTCAAGAATGGCAAGATTAACTCTTATTCAGGGCTAACCAAGTCGCCAAGTTTTATCTTTACATTTAAGACTGCGAGTAAAGGATTCGCCGTATTGTCTGCTAAAGACAGCGTGAATACGTTTTTAACTGCACTAAAAACACAAGACCTCGTCATTAGTGGAAATTTTGTAGATGTAATGTGGTTTCAAAGTTTAGTGGACTTTATTCAACCTCATTCAAAATCATCTTTAACTGTGTGAGATAAGATCATGACTCAACCGCAATTAAAAACTAATCTCTTAAATCAGCCATTAACGTTACCCAATGGCTTTAGCATTCCAAACCGACTAGCGAAGGCTTCAACCAGTGAAACCTTAGCCACCTATTCAAATAATCCGACCGAAAAACATGTGCGGTTATATCAGCGTTGGGCTGCATCAGGCATTGGGATGATCATTAGTGGCAATATTATGATTGACCGACGTGCCTTGGGTGAGGCGGGTAATGTGGTTGTTGAAGATGAACGTGATTTTGCGATTTTACAAAAATGGGCAAAATCGGTAACCGAGCAAGGTTCTCAGTTGTGGGCACAGTTAAATCATCCGGGCAAACAGTCAACCAAAGGGTTAAATGTCCGTACTATTTCTGCATCGGCCGTGCCGTTTGGGCCAGAAATGCAATCTTTATTTGCAACGCCTGATGAAGCTACACAAACAGAGATTATCGATATTATTCAGCGTTTTGGTCGTAGCGCAGCGATCTGTAAAAAGGCTGGATTTAGTGGCGTTGAGATTCATGCTGCACATGGTTATCTGATTAATCAGTTCTTGTCACCTTTACACAATTTAAGAAATGATGAATGGGGTGGTACACCTGAAAAACGCCGTCGTTTCTTAATGGAAGTGTATGCAGAAATCCGCAAACAAGTCGGTCAAGAGTTTCCGATTGCGATTAAGCTTAACTCGGCAGACTTTCAAAAAGGCGGCTTTACCGAACAAGACTCGTTAGAAACCATTCAGGCTTTAGCAGATGCAGGCATTGACCTGATTGAAATATCAGGCGGCACCTATGAATCAGGTGTGGCCAAAGCGCCTCAAAAAGCATCGACCATTGCCCGTGAAGCTTTCTTTATTGATTTCGCAGAAAAAGTTAGAAAACTTGTAAAAACACCGTTAATGGTTACAGGTGGTTTTCGAACCGTAGAAGGCATGAATCAAGCTTTGCAGTCTCAAGCGTGTGATGTTATTGGGATTGCGAGAATTATGGCGATTGAACCTGATGTACCCAAACTTTTACTAGCTGGCAAAAATGGTCTTCAGTCGGTGCATCCAATCAAAACAGGCATTAAGAAGGTCGATAGTCTGGGGATTATGGAAGTACTTTGGTACACCCAACAACTAAAACGTATGGGGAAAGGTCGAGAACCAAAACCTCATGAAAGTGGTTTATGGGCATTTATTAAATCGATTTTACGCAGTGGTTGGGGAACGTATACCACCCAACGGGCACGGGCCAAATAACCTATTTACTTTATATGAGCCCAATAAAAAGCACTCTAATTGAGTGCTTTTATCTATTTAAGTTATCCGATTTTTTGACTAATCGGGCGAGTGCCAATTTCGGCACCAGTGATTTGGTCAATCACAATTGGCTTAATTTCAGTGCCTTGTTCTGCATCCAGAAAGGTCACCATTTTTTCGGGTTGTTCAAAGGGTTTATGCTTTCTGCCCCATGCACCAATCACAAATAAAGCTGGTAAAAAATCTTTACCCGCTTCAGTTAATAGATATTCTTCACGTGGCGGATGTTCAGAATATTGTCTTTTTTCGAGTAAGCCTTCCTCTACTAAAACAGACAAACGTTTAGTTAGCATGGTTGGTGCAATACCCAAACTTTTACGAAATTGATCAAAACGTGTAAAACCCGCATGAGCATCACGTAAAATCAACATACTCCACGCATCGCCTAGAACAGAAAGACTTCTAGCGATTGGGCAGACTTCAAGATTGCTATTTTTACTCATATCGAATTAATAAACCCAATAGTAACTACTAAAAAAATACTAACACAATTCCACTAAATAAGCTATGACACTCGTAATGTCGATTGATAAGTTTTAGTTAAAAAACTGTGTATTTCAATAGAGATTTAATCCTGCCAATAAGGTGTTTCACCATAGACTTCAGCAAAATAATCAATAATAACCCGAATATTTAAAGGCGGATGGCGCACATTCGGATAAATTGCGGCAATATGCTGTGGTTGCGATTTAATAGATGCTTCATATTGCGGTAAAAGTTTTATTAATTTGCCATCCTTTAAAGCCTCACCAATCAACCAGTCAGGGAACAAAACAATTCCCATCCCATTGAGTGCAGCCATCATTAAACTCTCAGCATTATTTGAAGCAAGCAAGGGCATAATTGGATAATGTACCCATTCTTCATTGGGTTTTCTCACTAACCAACGGTTAGGACCTTCAAATCCTTTATAGACTAAACATTTATGGTCATGGAGTTGTTTGGGATGATTAAGCGCGCCGTATTTAGCAATATAAGCAGGAGAGGCTGCCAAATGATATTTTTGTGTGCCGAAAATACGTGCATGAAACGATGAGTCTGTCAGGGTTCCAATACGAAAAATTAAATCGGTACTATCCCGAAGAGGGTCTATAAATTCGTCTGTCTGAATGAGCTCTATTAAAAGCCTTGGATAACGTTCTGATAAACCCGCTAACCAAGGCGCAATATGCCTTTGACCAAAAAATACAGGTGCATTAATTCGGACCAGTCCAGAGGGTTCTACGGTTTTATCTTGCAATGCCTTTTGAGCTTCATCAAATTGCTCTGTAATTCTTTTGGCATATTCAAAAAATAATTTACCCGATTCGGTCGGAGTGATTGCTCGCGTATTTCGATAGAAAAGTTGCTGCCCTAACGCATCTTCTAACTGCTGAATGGTCCGAGAAATCATCGATGCTGACACATCTTCTTTTCTCGCCACCACAGAGAAATTTTGAGCATTATATACACTGATAAAAAAGCGAAGGGTACGAATATCAATCGAATTGGTTAAATTCATCTGTGCAATTTCTGCAAAAGTGATTCATGAATTATGCTGTTTTTCTATTGAATTGACTACTCTAACATTCGTTGCCTAAATAAAATGAGGCAATGTTTTATGCAAGTTCTATTACTGTTCCTGACCATTCTGGGTGGAATGGGACTCTCAGTAGAGGCAGGGCTTTTAGGGCCATTAGGTACAGAAGTTGGGGAGTTGTGGGCCACTTTTAGTATTTTTGGCGTAGGCGCAGCCCTCACTTTTTTATTAATGCTGTTCTTTAGCCCACGGAATAGCCCTTCATTTTTTACACTTCCATCTTGGCAGTTATTGGGAGGTGTTATTGGTCCCATCTACGTCATTATTCTCACTATTACTGCACCGATTATTGGTATTGCCATGACCATGATTGGGATTTTGGCGGGTCAGGTTTTTAAGAGTCTTATTATTGATCACTATGGACTACTCGGAACTCCGCATAGAAAAGTAGATCGTAAACGTGTGCTTGCGCTTGTTTTTATTGTGGTTGCACTTTCATTAGTTGCAAAAGCATAAGAGGGTAATATGATAATATTCATGATTTTATTGGCTGTTATCGGCGGTGCTCTTTTAAGTGTTCAAGCCGCAATTAATGGTCAGCTTGGCAGTAAAGTGGGCGTATTTCGCAGTGCGTTTTTGACGTTTTCGGTAGGCGCTTTAATTACGGCATTGCTTATTTTTTACTTTGAGCCAAAACAAACATTAACTCTGCTAGATGTACCTAAATGGCAATTGCTTGGCGCAATGTGTGGCGTTCCCTATATTGTAATTATGGTCTTAGCTGTGCAAAGAATAGGGGCGGCTGTTGCTACGGTTGCGGTGATTTTTGGGCAACTCTTAATGAGTATGTTGATTGATAATTTTGGTTGGTTTGGCAATGAAATTCTGCCTTTTTCAACATATCGCTTAGGCGCTCTCATCTGTTTAGCGATTGCCCTTTATTTTATCTATTCGAGTACTAAAACGACTCAAGTTGAACCTAACAGCTAACATGCTTATAAAGCAGGAGGGATCTATTAAGTTAATATTTATTGTTTTTACTTAATTAATTAAGTAAAAACAATAAATTAATAGCTAAAAAGTTATACAATACATCTGAAATAGATTATTAATCTTAAAAAGAAAACTAGGTAAAAGATATGTCTTTATTTGAAGAATGCAGAAGTGCATTACAAAATGATTTTCAAATTATTAATGATAAAAATACAGAGGAAGTTTTCACGAAGTTAAATGCGTATCCCATAAAACAAAACTATATTTTATGGACAGATATAGATTTTAAAGATTTTGATGACATGGAAGAGTTGTTAGAAAGCATGCAAACAATTCAGAATGAAAATGTCTATGTCGTTGCAGATGATCAGGATATTCCAGTCTTTACCTCTAAGCTGAAATCAATAATCGAAAATATATACGATGTTATGGCTTTGTGCCCTAAAGTTTTTATTTTTAATGAAACTATCCTATTAGAGCCACTTTTTCCAACTTATACCGTTAGAGTGGCTTTTAAGTCTAACTTAAATAAATCTCATATTTAAGGATACTCTTAATTATGTAATTAAATGAAAAACAATAATTAATTAAATAGTTTCTAGCCAATTTCACATTGACACTTCAAATATTGCAGCTTACCATTTGCGGGCTGGCCTACATTGCCAGTCGGTTTTGACGGACCGAGTTTGTAAGACCACATCAGAGTTATTCCTTCTGAGGAATACTTATATGTGCACACCCCGTTCCCTCCCGTAGCGGTAGGACGGGAGTGGGACACCTTCGGGTGTGCTGGAGTCTTACCCAGTCCGTCAACCTGCTTCCGTTCTGCCACCATAATTTATAATGTTTCGGCAGAACTCCCAAAAGAAGGAGTTGGCTATGCATATTCATAAATTATTGGCAGTCACTGTCAAAATCTATCTCGACACCACTTAAATCACTATAAAGCAGCTCGATAGCCGTTAGGCTTTTCAGGCTTTAATTCGTCACGACTAAAACTTAGCAACAATAAAACTTGAGATGTGCCAAGCACAGTCTTTACGGCTTTGCTGTGCCTTTTTTTCTCCCAGAAAGGGCACAGGCTTTTTAATCTCTTTTGAAACAACAAGAATTTATAACGGTAAAACTATGCCAACTTTAGAAACATCTTCCAAAAAATTACAGATTATTCATACAGCAATAGAACTGTTTAATAACTATGGATTTCACAATGCAGGCGTGGACCTCATTGCTAAAAAATCCAAAATACCTAAAGCCACTTTTTACAACTACTTTCACTCAAAAGAGCGGCTTATTGAAAGGTGCATCTCTTTTCAAAAAAGCCGATTGAAAGAAGAAGTGCTGGCAATTATTTACTCAAGCCGTTACCGAACCTCAAGTGATAAACTCAAAGAGATTATTGTTTTACATGTTAATTTTAATAGTCTGTACTATTTATTGCTTAAAGCTATTTTTGAAATTAAACAGATTTACTCTCAGGCCTACCAAATGGCAATTGAGTATAGAAAATGGCTTCTTCATGAGATTTTTGATCTGGTCTTTAGTTCAGAGAACTGCCCGCTAAAGCCTGATGCCAATATGGTTTTAAACTTAATTGATGGCTTGATGTTTCAGATTTTAAGCTCCAACAGTTTGGATGATCGGGATGTGGTGGTGGATTACTTTTTTAATACAATCAGTTAGAATTAAAAAATGAATTGAAATGAACAAAAGATAAACCTTTCCTTGAATATATTAAGATAGATTAATTGAGTAAGTTATGACAGATAAAACAGTAAAAGAGTTGGCAATTAGTGTAGGTAGACCAGTTGAGAAAATTTTAGAACAAATTATGGGGGCGGGGTTACCTCAACGTATGCCTGAAGATGTAATCACAACTGAAGATCAAGATAAGTTAGTCACTTATTTAAAAAAAACATATACTATAGATAATAAATCTTCAAAGATAGTATTGAAGAGAAGAATAAATAATACAGCAACAGTATCAACTGTTAAAGGAACTCCTAAAAATATAAATGTCCAATTAAGAAAAAAGCAAGTATTTAGTATACCTAATTCAGAAAATAATACTTCTAAAGAAAAAGAACTATTGAGAAGTTATTATCGAGAGATGTGTGTTGTAAAAATAATTACAATAAAACAAATACTAATGAAGAATGGCGTATCCATAACCGATGAAAATATTGAAGAAAGAGTAGAGTTTGATGATAAAGCTAACATAATCAAAATAGATTTTTCAAAGCTAAATCTAACCAGATTAAATAATTTGGATGATATAGATTTAATTGATCTAATTGAATTGGATGTAAGTGAAAATAATATAAAAAGTTTTTGCATTTATAATAAAATGCCAAAAATAAAAAAGATAAAACTAACAAAAAATCCTTTAAAGGAAATTGTAATTAATTCTTATTTATCTAGTTGGAATTGTTTGATAGGACTTGAAAATAAATATATAGAATTACTAGATTTAAGTCTAAATAGTTTTACTGAATTTAAAATCGATAAAGAGTTCCCGAATTTAGAAAAATTAATTTTAAACTCAAATAGAAATGATATTGAAGAAATTTTTATTTTATCTAAATTTTCGAAAATAAAAGAATTGAATTTTGGTCACTCAAATATAAAAAGATTTAGCATCATTAAGAAATTGCCAGCAAGTCTGTTAGTTTTGAATATAAGCAATAATAATATAAATTATCTAAAATTGCCGCATGAAATTTTTAATAAAAAAGATGATGGATCATATATAGATATTTCACTTGAGAATAATTCTTTTCCAGATCTAATTTTATCTGCTTTAAAAAAGCAAACTCAAGAGGAAAAATACAAAGAACTAAGAGATATATTTTTTGATGTCATAGTAGTTAATAGAGTTAAATTGATATTTTTAGGTAATACAGGAATAGGTAAAACAACTTTATATAAAATTCTTAAACAGGGAGAGATAGATTATGTAAAGAAAAATTGTGATAGCACTCAAGGTATAAATATATTTAATTATAATTTTATTTCAGAAGATAAAAAGAAAATAGAAGTTATGGGGTATGATTTTGGTGGGCAAGATTACTATCATAATACTCACTATAGTCACTTTTCATCAAATGCACTATATATTCTTTTATGGGGGAACGGTCAATATATATATCATCGCTCATACTTCGATAGATTAAATTCTATTGGTGAGAGTAAAAGAGAGATTACATACCCATTAAATTATTGGTTAGGTAGTGTTTCATATTTTAAAAGAAAAGATGATTCTTTAAACAATTTAAATTTTGCTCAAGAAAACAATAGTAATAACTTAAAACTACACTTAATTCAAAATCCAAAAGAAAGTAGTTATTTTGAGCTAGATAGAGTAAGTTTAAAGAAAAAGTATAATTTTATTAATAGTTTTCATGATTTTTGTGCTTTGTCAGATAAAGATTTTCGTAAGTACCGAAATGGATTGAAAAAGAAAATTAATTTTATAATTGATAACTACTCTACTCAGCAAACTTATCCTAAGATCCTTGCTGAAGTTGAGAAAGAAATAAATGAAATAGCGAAAAATACAGATGACGTAATTATATCAGTTGAAAAAATTAGAGAAATTTTCCTTGAAGTAAATGAGAGAATAGCCTGGGATGGTAATTTTGAACAAATTATGGAGTGGCTAAATATTACAATGAGCTTATATTGGATTTCCAAGAATAAGTTAAGTAATTTTTCATTTTCTAATAAATTAAAAATTGAAAAATTAGAAAATTATAATTTCGTTCGTAATTTAATACTTAATCATAGTGGTAAAAATTCTTATAAAAGACATCAGTCTAATTTTTTGTTATCAAAGAGTGATGATTTTCTTTCTGATGATGAAAAAAATATTTTAAATCAACATGCAATAATTAATTTGTCACGAGTTAATGATGTAATACATAATTTTTTAGTTTCAAAAACATATCATGAAAATAGAGAAGGATACTATGATAAAGAAACTCTTTTTTCAGTGTGGGGTGCTGATAAAGGAAATAAATTCTTAGAATATATCTCTGCATTTATGTTATATAATAAAATTTGGTTCGAGGCACCAGATGAAGAAGATGGTCAAAAAGTATTTATTGCACCAAATTATTTAAAAGATAATTTATCTTTAGCTGAAGAAATTTTTTTAGATTCATTTGATTGTCCTATTATAGAATACAGATTTGAAGATTTTTATCATGTTAATATATTTACTGAAGTTTTAGTTCGATTTAAGAAAAATCTTATAAGCAACAAATCCTTAAAATCTATTGACTATTTACTTTGGAAAAATAAAGCAATTTTATTTGAAAAAATAAAAAATGAAAATGATTCTAATTTAGAGTCTATTAAAATCAAAAAACAGCCTTTACTTTACCTGGAGTTTGATTTGGGTGAAATACTTGCTTTTGATTCTGAGAGAACAATTGATGATAACGAGGAAGTAAGAAAACCTGCTATTCGTATTAGTACTTATAATAAAAATAAATTCTCTGCAAGTCAGTCCTTTGTCGGGGAAATAATTAAATTTTTAGATGATCAATTAGCTGGATATAACTATAAAAAATTTGCTCTAGCACCAAACCAAATTGATTATATTGATGTTGATAATATAAATAACAATTTATTAAACTACAAGGGCAGATCTACAGGATTGTTTAGTTATAATAATAGAGTTTATCGTTCAGCAGATTTTAGCTTATTCACTAAAGAAAAACTCGCAATGAGAAAAATTTTTATATCTCACTCTACTGAAGATTATCAAGAGGTACAAGATTTTATTACTCACTTAAGCCCTTTAAAGAGAGAAGGATTAATTGATCATTGGCATTGTAGTCAACTTATACCTGGAGATACATGGGATTCTGCTATTCAAGAAAAACTTTGGGAGAGCGATATTATTTGTATGTTAATTAGTCCAAATTGGCTTGCAAATGAATATATTTTTAATAAAGAATTAAGTGTAGCTATTGAAAGAAAAGAGCAATTTAAAAGGTTTTCTCAAGGAAAGGATATTATTATTTTTCCTATAATAATTAAACCTTGCCTATGGAGTCGAGTAAATAGTCTGGCATCATTTCAAGCTGCCCCTCAAAAAGCTATGGAAGTAAGTGAGTATGCGGATAAAAACAAAGCATGGAATGATGTTTTGAGAAAGTTAATTGATATTTTAAATAGTATGGATAATCCAGAATATACTCCTGAAATAGGAGGTAAACTAGGTAAACTTTATATTGAACAATATCAAGGGAAATTAACAAGTCATAATTAAATTGAATCTATGTATAACTAAAAGCCGTTTAAAGCGGCTTTATAGTTATATTGCATGGATAGTCAAAAATTTCTGGATTTTCCTTACTCAAAGCTTTTTGCCATTTTGGTTGATTTTCTTTGAGCCATTTATTTAAATCAGGCTCTTGCTCAATACTATGCTTTACAGCTTTTACATAAGTTGGGTTATTAACAAACTTACTCATTAAACATAAAGTATTTAAAGCAACAGGTCTTACAGACTTTTCAAGTTTAGACTCTGCACTTGCTTGGTCATCATATCTTTTTAATAAACCAAGCTTAAATAAAGCATCATCATACAATTGTTTGCTTAAAGCAGTAGGAGCTTGTTTTGGAGCTAAAGCATAAGTGCCGGCATCAAGATTGAATACAGTAGGCAAAAAGGTAGCTTGAATATCTAGTTCTTCTTGTGGGGTTGGTTTGGCACTACAAGCAGTAGTAAAAATAGGCAAAAGGCAAATTAATAGATATTTCTTCATTCTAGAAGATTCCTTCGATTTCGTCAGGATATAATCCTTGAGCAGCTAAGGTTTTTAACATAGTAGGATTGTAGTCTTGGTTAAAGTTTTGTCGATACATCTTTCTATTAATTTGTGTAGCATAGCCATTTTTCCGTGAAATCATATGTGCCCCAGTCATGATATCGTCAATCCGTAAATCATCGATGGCACCTTTTAGGCCGACTAAATCCTCAATAGCAAATGAAGTACCGAATCTAGTTGTAAAAGCATTACTTTGGAAAACTGCCATTAAAACAGCTGCATCTTTTTCATAATGTTTTCTTAAATAATTTTGAAACTTTACATACATTCCAGTATGAAAGCCCGTAGAAATTAAAACGTCTTCGTTTAATTTAGCAATGTCATATTCCATGCCAAACCGAACCGCTAATAAAAATTCTAATTTATTTCTTCTTTCTACATATTCCCACTGCTGTGCTGACATCATGAAGGTATAAGGCATTGCAATTGGTCGATCAAATTGTAAATAACAGAACGGCTTAGGAACATTACAGCTTTCAACTTTAGAAGGATAGCCATCCCAAGCTTTGCTATTAGGGGGAATATTCTTAGTAATAGGCTGATTACCCATAATTCTTACTCCAAAGGTGGCATTGGTTCTGAAAGATCTAAGGTTTCGATTTTGACTTGTTCAGGTTTTACGCCGGTCACAGTAAGTTCCGTTTTTCCTGCTTTATTAGTTTTACCTTCTATCTGTTCACCATTTGGAAGAGTAAGAATATATGGAAAATCGGTTAATGGTTTACCTGTATTCGGATCTTTAAATTTGAAAATGACACTATTTTCTTTTTCTGTATTTTGAACAAAGCTATCGTTTGTTGTAGAGCTTCCAGATCCGCTTGAACTGCCTTGATCGCGAACCCATAAACTCTGGCTTGGTAAAAAAGTTGCTCCACAACTGGCCTTATCACCCGCTACAATAATTGCACGACCATTAATCACAACAAGGGGACTACTTGAGAGAGCGGTAACTGTAACTTTGCATTTAGGGCAGAAGTGAGTCATACCCTCGACATGAGCAGCTTTGCCATCAATTAGATATGTACTATCTCCAGTACTTACTATCCCACCATGGTCGGTAACATTACCAATAACAATTGCTGGTTTCATTTTAACTACCTAAATAAAATTCTTCACAAAAAACAGTTTCGAAAATTTCCTTAAACCTATTACCATCCAAATCTTTAATTCTATTAAGTAGCTTATTTTTAACTAAAACTTCACGTAAAAATTCATTACTAAAGGCAATCAATGAAATAGAATATAGTTCTGTATTTGAATAGTCTGAAATAAACATGGATAACGCTGTAGTTCTATCTTCTTCAGTTATTCCTTTGAAATTGTTGATAAAATTTACCATGTAAATAAAGTGCTCAATATATTGGGAACTACTTAAATAATAATAAGGTGTGATTAATGAACTATTTGAAATTATAAGGTTTTTAATTTCTTTTATTACCTCATCACAACTTTTGTATACTTCTCGATTTTCATAACAATAGCGATTATAAATTTCGTAAGTTTGTGAATTGGTATGATAAAAAATACTATTATTTTTTGGCCTATCTGTATATTGCTTTGGAAGTATATCTGCTTCTTTATAATATCCTTGTTTCCTATTCATTAAGGGATAAATAATATTATAAAAATTTTGAAGTATAGCTTCATTGATTTGTTGTTCTAATAAATCTGCCTGCTGCTCAGTGATAGTTCTTTGTGATTCAGCTATCTCATTAGCTTTGATGATTTCTTCTCTTTGAGCAGATAATTCCTTCCTCTGTTCTTGAAGCTCTTTTCTTTGCATAAATAAAGAAATTAGTAAAAGAGCAAAAGCCCATCCACTAAATAATGTATTTAAAGAGCCATAGCTATCACCAAATGTTCCAAACTTTTCACCGATTTCATGTAAATCGTGTAGTTTTAAATTTTCAGGTTTAATTTGGCCTTTAAAATTATGGCTAGCAATATATGTTTCATTTATATACTGTAAAAATGATGGGAAGTAATACCAAAAAATAAAAATTATAATGAGCGCACTTAAAATTCCTAATAACTCTCTAAAGTCTTGTTTCTCTTGTTTTTTATCATTTTTAGTTTGATTGTTCATTTTTAACTTAAATACCTACTATATTCCTAGAATGTAAATCATAATTAATTTATTTAAGTATATTGACACAATTGAATATCTAACAGCAATAACAACAATCTAGAAAAGATTCATATGATTGACTTTAGAAAAATTATTATTTATTTTTTATAATCAATGTGTTATGAGTTAATTCTTCTGTTTATTTATCTCTATAATGATCTAAACTATTTTGATATAAATATAGGCAATATTTGCCCAAAACATCACTTCTCATCTTATGATCAAATGTTTCATATAGTCCACTCTCAATCAACAAGCTTATTTTCAGAACCTAAATCACTTTTTAAACCCTTTGAGCTTTCAGTAAATTCAGATTTCATTCTAAATACAATATAATCATGGCACTTGTAAATATAAGCATACATAACGGTAAAAGAGGGGAACAGAATAAATACTGGATTGCGTTAAAGTGTTCGAAGTGTAAGTAAATTGCATTATTAGCATTAAAGAAAGTTTCACAAAGATGCACGCTTTGTTATTACACATTGCTTAAAAAATATACAGAAACCTCGCTAAAACGAGTTGGAACGCTACAAACGTGAATGATACTTTAAATTTCACTCTTCCCAATAAGTGAGGTGAGCAATGAAATTGTTAGCTTTGTTCAGTATGGGAG
>Ga0308166_1002873_pt1 | contig 15239 bp, 15 predicted proteins | sample PhyCR2_2_FD_202137 | JGI IMG/M metagenome (GOLD analysis project Ga0308166, IMG submission 202137) | Phyllosphere microbial communities from UC Gill Tract Community Farm, Albany, California, United States - DLSLCC.R2 | ecosystem: Host-associated > Plants > Phyllosphere > Unclassified | place... | reverse complement strand
TCAGTATGAAGGTGATGGAAAATACGCCCGGCGAGATGTTTGCCAATGCGGTGATCTCCGGCTGGATTATCGCCACCATGGTCTGGATGTTCCCCTCGGCGGGGGGCGCCAAACTGCTGGTGATTGTAATGATGACCTGGCTGGTTGCGCTGGGCGATCTGGCGCATATCGTGGTGGGATCGGTGGAAGTGCTCTATCTGGTCTTTAATGGCAGCATCAGCTGGCATGAATTCTTCTGGCCGTTTGCCCTGCCGACACTGCTCGGCAACATTACCGGCGGCACGCTGATTTTTGCCCTGATCAGCCACGCGCAGATCCGCAACGACATGAGTGAAGCGGCCGTGGCTAAAGCGAAGGCTGAGAAGAAGAAGCAGGAGAAACGTCGCCAGCGTGAAGAGCAGGAAAAGGCTGAGTAAATCCAGGGCAGGCAGAGCAGATTGAACCACTCTGTCTGCCTTTCTGGTCTGTTTGCTGAAGGCGATTTGCCAGGCGGGCGTCTGAAAAACGTTTACTGGAAGTGTCTGCTGTAAAGAGGGAGTGAAGATTTTAGAGTCGGGGTGCCGCTTCAGTCTGGATGACATCCCGGACTTCAGTACAGCTATTTCCGCTTTCTGCACGTAACGTTAGCGCGCGCAGAAAACCGGGATTGCTGGCGGAATGAGCAAACGGACGGCGACGTAGTGAATCTCCTGGCCTGTTTGCGCTATACTGCGCGCCGCTGTCCTCTTAGTTAAATGGATATAACGAGCCCCTCCTAAGGGCTAGTTGCAGGTTCGATTCCTGCAGGGGACACCAAATGTTAGCCCACCTAAGTATTTCAAAGTCTAGCCAACTCTTTAAATTCAAACACTTACCTCTCGCCAATTGCCCATTGACGTTTACCGCTGTATTTCAAAATCCACTCTGTTTAGTTGGTACATATGTTGGTATGTTAAGTTCGATAATGCAGATACCATCAGAAGAGGGTTTTTAGTATGGCGCTCACTGAGTTAACAGTAAGAAATACAAAGCCTTCTGATAAACCTGTCAAATTGACAGACGGTAATGGTATGCATCTTTTGATCACCACAAGTGGTTCCAAATACTGGCGTTTCCAGTATCGCTTCGCTGGCAAACAGAAAATACTCGCACTGGGTATCTATCCTGAGGTTTCATTGTCCGAAGCCAGACGACGAAGAGATGAAGCCCGTCAGCTCGTTGCAAACCATGTAGACCCAAGTGAGAAGCGAAAAGCGCAAAAGATTGAGAGCAAGGGCTTGCTAACATTTGAGCAAGTTGCACGACAATGGCATACCAGTAACAGAACCTGGTCAGACAGTCATAGAACAACTGTTTTGAACAGCCTTGTTTCCCATGTGTTCCCTGTCATCGGCAAACGTAATATCAGCGAGCTAAAAACTCGTGATTTGTTGGTTCCTTTGAAAAAAGCAGAAGCTTCAGGACACCATGAACTGGCTTCCCGCTTACAACAGCGCATTACGGCGGTAATGAGGTATGCCGTTCACAATGCTTTGATTGAACAGAATCCTGCAAACGACCTCGCTGGTGCTGTTGTTTCCACTAAAAGTGTTCATCGCCCTGCCCTTTCTCTGGAACGATTGCCAGAGCTTATGAATCGTTTGGAAGCATATAAAGGAAGAGGCATTACCCAAATTGCAGTGCAGTTAACACTCCTGACCTTTGTCCGTTCGAGTGAACTGCGATTTGCTCGCTGGTCAGAAGTCGATCTCAAAAATTCACTGTGGACTATCCCCGGAAAGCGACAACCTATGGAAGGGGTAAAATATTCTGCAAGAGGGGCAAAGATGAAAACCCCACATCTGGTTCCACTAAGCACACAAGCCAAAGCACTTATGGAAGAGCTTCATACGATCAGTGGTAACAAAGAACTTATGTTCATTGGTTTTACTGGGGATGACAAACCTATCAGTGAAAATACTGTCAACAAAGCACTCAGGACGATGGGCTACGATACGAAAGTAGAAGTCTGCGGGCATGGTTTCAGGACTATGGCATGTAGTGCCTTAATCGAATCGGGATTATGGTCGAGAGATGCTGTGGAAAGACAAATGAGCCACCAGGAACGCAACAGTGTCCGGGCTGCTTACATACACAAAGCGGAGCATTTGGAAGAACGGAGACTCATGTTGCAATGGTGGGCTGACTATCTGGAAGCTTGTAAAGAAGAAGCACAGACACCTTTTTCCTACTCTGTTCAACAATCAGAAAAATGAGTAGCAAACGATACGTATTTAATATTTATAATCGATAACTCAATGGGGATGCGAATATCTATCAAGAATTCAAATATCCCCTTTGTAAAATAAATAATTACCTTAATACATACATCCATTAAGCATAATCGTGGCAAAAACGATGATGGTTATTAATGACATATTTCAAAAATCGATGTTTATAAATCATCCAAATAACACTGCAAATCAATAAGTTAAACCATCCTTATGTTACAAGATTTTTATTTCATTCTTATCACTCAACCATCCTCTCCCCCTGGTTCATAACAATGAATCTTCAAAAGCGGTTTTGTTTTGTAGCTAAAAAACAAACCTAATAAATTAATGCCAAAAAAGGTTGCAACTAGAACGAAATTGATCAATTTTTATACAGATTGGTTTTCCACAGTTGCACTAAGGCACTGCAATGGATAATAAAAATGAGAAAAAACAGAAGGTTAAAGTAGCCCAATATCTACGGATGTCTACAAATCTTCAGGAATTTTCGTTAGATAACCAAGCTCAGTTCATAAAAAAGTATGCTGACGACAACAATATGGAAATCTTGCATACTTATGATGATGCAGGAAAAAGCGGTGTATCCACGTCAGGAAGGCATGATTTTAATAAGTTAATCAACGACATACTCACTAAGGAAATCAATATTGATGCTGTGCTTGTATATGATGTAAGTCGTTTTGGTCGCTTTAAAGATCCACAAGAAGGCATTTACTATAAATATTTATTAAAAATGAATAAGGTAGATGTCATCTACTGTGCTGAAAATCTTCCTGCGAATAGTGATACTGAGACGTTCATACTTTCATCACTTATGTATGCTGCGGGAGCCTTTAGTAAAAACCTTTCAATCAAAGTATTTGCCGGACATGTAAATCTTGTTAAGCGAGGATACTATCAAGGTGGAGTGCCTGGATACGGACTTAAAAGAAAGTTACTTGATAATAATAACAAAGCGAAAATGATACTCAACAATGGTGAGAGAAAGAGTCTGCAAACAGATAGGATAGTCTTAGTGCCAGGAAGTAAAAAAGAAACGGACTTAGTAAAGAAAATATTTAACATGTTTATTTTTGAAGGATTGAATGAGTATCTCATTGCTTCAAAACTAAACCAAGAAGGATATAAATACAGCGACAAATCGGATTGGACACGAAGCCGGATACATTCTGTGCTTATAAATAATCGCTATACTGGTAAGTATACATATAATCGAACATCTCAGAAACTGAAAACTAAAAGAGTTCAAAATCCTGAAGAAGATTGGATTGAGTATAATACCTTTTTTAAACCCATAATTTCAGAAGAAAAATTCAGGTTAGCGAAAGAGATTATTAATAACCGCTCAATAAAAATGAGCAATGAAGAGATTCTTGAATTTTTAAAAAAGATCCTTTCGACTCATGGAAAAATATCAGGTTTTATCATAGATGAAGAGGATAATGGTCCATCAAGCAGTGTAGTAGCAAGCCGCTTTGGAGGACTTCTACCTGCATATAAGCTGATAAATTACACACCCGAACGAGATTACCGTTATTTAGAAATAAACTCATCCCTACGTATTAAACATGACCATATTATAAATAAAATACACCAAGAAATTAATAACAGCGAAATATCTATATTAGATAATAAACTAATCACCATAAACAAAAGCTTAACCTTTACCATAATACTTTCTCGATGTAGAAAAATGGGAACTGGAAAATATAGATGGATTGTTAGATTAGACAGGGGGATAAATCCTGAAGTTAGTGTGATTGCAAGAATGAACAGTCTTAATACCGAACCTGTAGATTATTACATCCTGCCTTCGCTTGAAAGTTTTGAAAATAAACTGAGTCTAAAAGAGAATAATAACCTTCTATTTGAGATGTATAGATTTGATAACATCAGGACCTTCTTTGATATGCTTTCAACTACGGAAATGGAGGTAGCCTAAATGAACGACGACCAAATTCACATGCTTGAAATATCAAAAATAAAAGTTGTAATTCCTCGTTCCCGGAACAAGTTTAAACATGCTGAGATAACAGATAGTATTGATACAAGTGGATTAAGAAAACCAATAACAGTAAGAAGAATTGCGGATAGAAAATACGAATTTGCCTTGATTTGTGGTCAGGGTAGACTTGAATCACTCTCAGCTTTGGGAGAAGAGCTAATACCTGCTTTCATACTGGACATTGATGAAAACAAAGCATACATAATGAGTTTGGTTGAAAATATGGCTCGTGTAATACCAAGAGCGGGCGAGCAGTTCCAACGAATAAAAGAAATGAATGATCAAGGTTTATCTAACAAAGAAATATCCTATTCTACTGGCCTATCATTGCACTGGATTACCAGCCTGACTATGCTAATTAGCAAAGGAGAAAACAAACTATTATCTGCTGTAGAATCAGGAAGCATTCCAATCTCACTTGCAGTTGAAATTGCCAGAGTGGACTTCGAAGGTGGGCAAGAATTACTAATTAAAGCTTTTGATGAAGGTTTAATAAAGCATAAAGATGTTGGTAAAATAAGAGATATATTGGATTCCCGAGATGAAGGTTTAAAAGGCTTTCTGAACAATAGTTTCGGAGTTGCAAAGAAAAAGAAAAAACTCACTACTGATGAACTTAAACAGTTATACCAAGATAACATTTCACAGCACAGAAAAATAAAAAACAAAGCTGAATATGTCGAGAGAAACTTACTCATAGCCAGTCAAATATTTAAAGAGTTATCTGAAAGCGAAGAGTTTAGTAAAATTTTAAATGAAGAGAATTTAAATGGAGTAGTAAAGGTTATTATGAAAAATACTTCTTGCTGAGGTTAAAATGATTAAATACTGCTTTAATGAAAAAACAGTCAGCTTTAAATTATCTGATCTTATTTATACAAAAAAACCTCCTACCAACTATAAAAGTAGCCAAAAATACATTCAAATAAAGAGCACGATATCTGCACTTGGATTAGTCGAACCTATACTGATTTACATTGATGGGGCTGATAGCACTGCAAAAATCCTCGATGGTCATCTGAGAGTTGAGGCATTAAAAGATATTGGAGAAGAAAGAGTTTCTTGTCTCGTTTCAACTGTTTACGACACTTATACGCCCAACAAAAAAGTCAATAGAATAACAATAATTCAAATTCAAAGAATGTTAAAAGAAGCTGTTAGAGTAGGTGTTCCTGAAGACATGCTTTGTTCAGCTTTGAATATAAGTTCCGATTCATTAAAAAGTAACCTATCAGTTCTTAAAGGCATATGCCCTGAGGTTATAGAATTATTTAATGATAGAGATATACCTAAGAACACATTTATGATCTTAAAAAGAATGATTCCTTTTAGGCAAATTGAATGTGCAAACCTAATGATAAAATTTGATAATTATTCAAAGATTTTTGCTCAATCGCTTTATCACAGTTCATCACCTGAGCTTTTAAACGACAAAGGTAAACCTAACATTGATGAGAGATCTGGTAATAGAAAAGCAATTGAAAGGCTTGAGAAAGAGATGGCTCAGGTCCATTTCGATACAGAAAAGATAAAAGAAAACTACGGTTCCAATAGTCTGAAGCTAACGATTGTTATCTCTCACATAAAAAAAATACTCGAAAACCCCAAGGTTTTCCATTGGCTTCTTAGGAATAAACAAGATTATCTTAGTGAACTTACCAAGATATCTGACATTGATAAATTATCTTAGGTCTTGTTCTTTTGTGGCTTACATAACTTTTTTTTGTAAATATTGGGATCTACTGCTATTTTGCAAATCCTAACTTCGTATCCAAAGTTGCTAATGCTCTTATGAAAGTTTTTTAAATTTATTTTTGAAAACAGAGGCAGATCTTCAGGGATTTTTTTGTTCGTAGCTATAGCGAATACTAATTTATAGTTTTTAGCATCAGGCCGTATTATATGATCAGCTAATTTTATATGAACGGGAAGTTTCTCATTAAGTTTTCCTCGAAACTCTGAATCGCTTATGAAAAGTTCAGAACCGACAAATCCTTGTGAGAAAAGATGGCTCATACTTTGTGAGCCACTATAATACTTCACATGAATAAAATCTGATGCACCTTTTATAAGGTCGCAAAATTCAATTTTACTTTTCCCACCACCATGATGAATAAATTTTTGATCCATGTGTGTAAATGATTTGTCACCAAGACAAACATTTTTATTGTAATCTTCTTCTCTTTTATAGGAGTATACCGGAAACTTATCAGACTCCTCATAATGCAGAATCTTTTTCATCTCATCATCAATGGTTGTTACGAATTTTCTATCGGCCACATACCATATGGAGTCTCGCAGAATGTAGTTTTGATCGCCTTCTTTTATTTCAGCATAAATGCATCTATACAAAGACCATTTCTTTATCGTTTCATAATCGGCATTTAAAACATGCAAGCAACTTCTTTTAAGTTCATCAACAGTAACATCCGCATTTTTGCCATCAAAATATTCACATATGTGATCGATTGACAAGCTTTCATAAATAATGCTTCTTTGCTTTCTCTCGAAACAATATCCTATTTGATTTTCCCAATCCACAATTTCTGGCTCACCTATCCATATGTCACTGAAGTCTCTTTGCTTTATCAAATCGATCAAAAGCGAATCCAATATTTCAACTTCAGCTTCATCAGCTTCTTTGATATTGTTAACCCATTCGAATTCTTCAGGAAGGGGTAATTTATAAATAGAGTCTATTTTTATTAATAATTCAGGAATGGTTTTCAAGTCAATGTCTGGCACAATTACAAAAGAATCTTTCCCTGTTATTTTATTCCCTAAAACATCTTCAGTGGAAGTGCCCGTGAGGGTCGTGAGGGTCGTGAGAATATCCATCTCAGAATCAATTTTAAGATTATATATATCGACTTCTTTACTACTCTGACTACGAGTTAGAAGATTGGTTTCGTTATGACTACCTTTATCCAGGCTACGGATTTTTTTATGCTCAATACATTTAAGGGTTGTTTTCAGTCCAAAACCTTTGACAATGCCACTATCATTAATTAAGTGATGACCAGTTCCAAACGGAATAAGATACCTTGAGTTATCAACCTCAACTACCAGTACTGCTCCAGTGCTACTATTCATACCAAAAAAATCGGGTTTTATGTCTTTCTTTTGGCTTGTAAATAAAATTGTCCATTCAGGTAGCACTGGGTCAGAAATCTGCTTTGCATAAAGGTATGCTCTTGCATCGTCCATATCAAATTCAATAGGTTTTTGGACTTTTTCCAAATTCAAAACCTGATCAATGTCATCAGTAATTCTTTTTGTTTTATAAATTGAAAGTTTTATCTTCATTATATTTACTCCCAATGTCTTATCGGGCCAGTATATTTAAGGAGTTCAATAGCTGAGTGTCTAATGTTTCTCTTACTGGAGTAGGCAATCCATTCGCAACCCTATAATTCTTGATTGCTGCCCTTGTGGCTGGTCCCATGCTCCCGTCAATACTACCGTTGTAAAAACCTTTATCGAGTAAGGCGAACTGCACTCTCATGATCAACCGCTTCCGTTTTTCTGTATCCGAAGTCAGCCCACTACTTGCGCGGTTGGCACCTGTAGTCCCTGCTGAATTTGTTGTGGTTCTGCTATCTGTGTCATTAGAACGAAGTGAACGGACAGAGGAGGATGACGACGAACGAGTTCCTGAACTGGATGAGTCTGATGTGCCAGGGGAGCTGTATGTTTTGGGATAGTAAGGAGTGCTTCCACCATAGTAGCCACCGCCTGATGAGGAACGGTGTGAGCTGTGGCTACGGTGAGAACTGTGACTTCTGTGTCCTGCAATGTAGAACGGCACTTCGGTGTTGAGCGGAGCTATCACCAAATCATGTTCGTTCAAAGTCATACCAGGTAAGTCACTGGCACCAGTAGATGAATCACTTGCCCAAACAGAGTTATTAAGAGCCAAAAATCCAGGAAGCAGAGCCGCGAAATTAAACTTTTTCATATTATTGGTCTCGGAGGTTGATGAAAACGGCCTTTTGATGAACTGAAATAACCAGCACAGGAAGACTTCTGAGTGCATTCATCACATTCTTTGGGATAGTAATTTTTCCAGTCAGAGATCGACTGAGTTGCAAAATCCCATGCCCTTTCAGGAATGTGGCATAATGGATAATTGAAGATGGTAAGAGGGATACCTGACCTGTGTGCAGTGTCTACAGCCGAAAGGATTTGTTCGCTGTAGTTGTCGTGCTCTATGAAGATTGATGACCAGTTTTTACGGGCCCATCCAATCGACTCTAACCCCATCAGGGAGATCTGGTTAATGTTCGAGAACACACGACCAGCAAACTCTACTATGTCATCAAGCTCTGTGTAGTTCGCCTGAGTAGGGATGACTCTCAGTTCTATGTTGATCCCAGAGTTACCAGCATTGATTATTCCCCTGACTGTTTCATCAAAAGCTCCCTCGCTTCCGACCAGATAGTCGTGCACTGATGCTCTTGAAGAATAAAGCGGTATCCCAAACGTGATTTTGATCTTATCGCTTCTTTCCTTCATTTGCTGGGTAAAGCTGACATCCGCAAACTTCCTTCCGTTGGTTAGAACATGCAGTGCTGTGTCAGGGGAGTTTTCGATTATAAAGTCCAGAAAATGCAGGAAGTCTTCGCCATAGAGCAAAGGCTCTCCCCCGCTCACTCCCACTACTCCATTCAAAGAGAAGGAAGCGATAGCGAGAGCTGACTGGTTGAGAAGCCAGTCATCGTTTCCAGCTTTAGGAGGCTGAGAACAAAAAAGGCAACTGTTATTGCACCTTTCAGTGACAAGGACAGTGTTGTGGTTTGCTCTACGGGACAGTATCACCCGGAGCATGTTACCGTTGTTGACGATCCCAATGTCACCATCTTCAACGGAATCGAAAAGTTCCTGGCTCACAATCGAGTCTGCAAAATATGCAGGCAGTCTGGCATCGAGTTGTGTCGCAGTGACAAGCAAATTTGGCAGATAGAATTGAGGATTCTCGGGCTTGGTTTTACATAGGCAATAGAAGCCTTGCTGAACTGGTAAGTCTGATGAAAACCGGAAAATATCGTTTCTCAGCACCTCAGACATAAGCCCACCTTTTGAGCATCTCAGCCATTGGTCCATCCTGAGAGATTTCATTCAGCAGGAAGCGGAACATCCCTTTGTGATACTGGCAGAAGGTTGACCGACTCTTGTCACCAACAGGCTCGCCATGAACACTGATGTTCTGACAAGGATCTGCTCCACAGAAAGGTTGGTAAGCACAGGTATCACAACCGGGCATGGCGAAATTAAATGAAGATGAGAGAGCGGAACGGTAGTATTCGTTGCTACTGAATGACAGTGAAGCAAACTCTCCTGCACTGAAATCTGCTTCGGGATTTACTTTCTGGAGCATACGGCTTTCGTCGCTGCCGTAGATCTTGCCGTCATAGTTAAACAGGATGCAGTTCAGCACGACTCCGCTTGGTGATTTCAGATCTGCATAACCACTGAAGCCCGGATTGAAAATTCGCTTTAGATGGATTGAAGCCGAATGCTCAACGACAGGTATGCCCTTCTGGTTCTTGAGCAACACTTCCTGCATTAACTCTTTATAAAATTCAAAGTATTCCGTCATTGAAAAAGTGAAGCTCTGCTTCTGAGCAAACCCGTATGGGCTGACTGGCCTGATAAACATGTCGGTTAGGCCAAGAGACAGATGAGCATCCACTATGGAAGCTGGCTCTTTTGTCAGCTCCTTAGTAACTGTGGTTACCGTAGCTACCCGGTTTGCTCCCAGCTCTTCTGTGATTTTTCTAATGCCCGTGACGGCTTTGTTGTGAGCCTGAGAGTCGGTGAGGATACGGTTTTTATTGTGGACGGCTTCGTTACCATCAAGAGAGACAGAAAAGGTGATATTCCGTTCTTTAACCCAAGAGAGGATGCTTTCATCGAGTATTGAGAGACTCGTGGCAATAACCATTTCGAAAGCATCATTACCTAATGAACTCTCGCATTCCTCATAAATTTTCTGAACGAGATCGAACCTGAGAAGCGGTTCTCCGCCCTGCACTTCTACTTTGTATGGTGGAATGCCCAGTTTCTTAATGGTGCTGACGATTTGCGGTATCAGTTTAGGGTTCAAGTCATAACCATCTGCGGTAACCGATGCTCTGCTGACCTGGCAATACTTGCATGTATGATCGCACCTGAGAGTAGGCACAATCATGAAGATAGGTCTTACGGCCAGCTCGTTCATCAGTCGCTTGGCAAAGGCAGAACTCAGAGAGGCTTTTGAAACTGCCTGAGTTGCATCGTCTGCAATGAACAATCGGCTTTCAAGAAGTCGGGAAGTGGTTTGCTCTGGAGGAAAGTTGTTATTGGCAAGAAGATGTAGCTCATCGTCATCGACGAAGCTGTGAAAGCCAGCAAGATTGCTGATGAATACTTTGCCATTGCTAAGGTGGTCAAAGTTGAATGGCATCGTATTCATTGAGAGAGTCTCGAATCGATGCTCCTCAGCACATTGTCGATGATAGAAGCCCTGACCTGGCCGGTATGTGCCTGAAGCTTCTCCCTGAGCTTGTAATCATTCAGAAGTCGTTCAAACTCGAACTCAACCTCAACATTGTAAGATTCGAAGGAGACAAGCCAGTTCTGATCGTCTTCATCAAGCTTCCAACGGGCAACAGCACTCATCCAATAAAGGCTGTTTCTGACAATCCACTCAGACCATTCTTTCTTATGAATTTTTTTAATCATTTTTCAAAAATGAACCTCACTGATAGATAGCTTATTTGCTAACTTACAAGAAAGAGTATTTTGGTTAAAAAACATGAAAACTCAAATGTTATTGATAAATATAGCTTTTCCACCCAATCATTTAAGATGAATCTCATTCAATACTCTAATGATTGAAAAATGTTTTGTAAATATTTTTTGCTTTAGATTAGGAAATATGTAAATCTAAGTCATAAGAGTAAGCTAAGCTAATGCTTTAACGATTTAAAATTTAGGGCGCAACCTTTAGTTGATCGCCAAATAGTCAATTTCATAACGAGGGAAATCGTGAAAGCTTATACACTTAAAGAACACAAGGAATCGGGTGAACTGCATCTTTTTGAAGGACAAATGTATGAAGCTAATGCTGACTATAAATGCAGTTCATATCAAAAATCGGTTTGCAAACAGATGTCTAATGATGATTCAAAGAAAAACAAATTTGCATGCAAAACCGATCACGAAGCAAGAATTGAAATAGCAAATATAGGCAGGAAAGTATGTGGCACCTGTGTCAGCCACCTCTATACGACCTATTAATTAATTCAATACGAGGTCCGTAATGTTTAGTAAAAGCGTTAAAAACAAAGCCAGAGAAAAAGCAAAAAAAATTTTCATCGCCCAAAGTGGTTACTCTGGTGCCATTGATGATTTAGAATGTAAAGAAAAAAAAGTCATAAGTTTTTTCTCTAAAAGCTCCTATTTAGTTAAAGTGAAAGGTAATGTAAATGGGCAATTAGTAGAAAATGAAATCATCATCGTTGATGATGAATACTTTCTAGACAACCCTACATTTCAATTATACATATTCATCTATGCACTAATTATATTTTTATTGATTCTAGGCATTAAAAACAACTGGAAATTCTATGAAATAATTTTTTTCTCTCCTATGTTATTTGGCTTTTTAGTTTTCAAGTGCTGTAGGAAACCTCTTGGTGATAATCTAAAGAAAATAGCTGATACCTTATCCTTTTTTCTAGGGACTTTAACTGCTTGTGGTTTATCCTTCAAATCACTAGGAATCAAAGTCAAAACATTTCAATTATTCCCTGACTGGCTCATGTTATCAGCAACATATATAGTAATTCATATTTTTTGTATATTTATCACTGTAAAATTTTTAATTAGCCTTTTTGATTTATTAAGTTCAATTGAAATAAAACAAGATTCAATCCTCTCAAAAGTTTTAAAGAAATTATCTTAAAAATCTTTTCTTTCTAAAAAAACCAAAAAAACTGGCAACAAACAAAACGAGTGAATATTTATAATCAGAGAGGATATAACCAATACAACACTAATACAATCGCCATTACCTTTTAATAAAATAATGAACAAGGAACAAATAGCATTAATCAATACAAACAAAAGAATTTTATTTTTTATCATAAAGAACCCGCCTTAAATATTAACATTTCAATAATTAGCATGTCGAAATCAATGCGTCAAATTTACTTATATAATAAATCAAGCAAGGGCTAACTGAGCGATGCTCAGTTGCCTTGCTTTTTCTGCCCTTTGGTTGAAAAAGAAAGATCAAAGCAAAACCCTTAATCCCAACACATTGACGTGATTGATCTTTATGGTATTTATTATAGATAGCATATGGATTTGCTATTAAACCTAAATATCAAAAGGAGTTGATATGAAAAAAAACAATATTATATTCGACGATGATTTTCCTTCTACATTTACCAATTATCCTGCCGTTAAAAAATTACCCCCTAATCGTCTTCGCAAACACTCAGTAACAGTCAGATTAAACGAAGTCGAGCTGAGCAAAGTAAACCAGTTCAGAGGACAGCTAAGCAGGAGCTGTTGGCTTAGATCCTCAGCTCTTCAGCAACTACCCCCTTCTGTTCCCGAAATCAACAAAGAAGCCTGGCAGGAGCTTACTGGTTCCCTACAGAAACTGAATGATCTTACTTCGTTCCTGCTTCGCAGAGGCGAAGATGCTCAGCCACTATCGCAGGAAGTAAGCGCTTTAAAATTGAAACTGTCGCATGTAAGAGATGCTCTGCTGACACTTGAAAAGTGATCATCCAAGATGAAGGGTATGAATAAAATAAAAAGGGGTAAAAACTTCCGAGGAGTCATCTCGTATGCGCTTGCCCCTGCTCCTCATCACAAGACTACACCAGTAGTGATTGGTGGCAATCTTGTGGGCATCACTGTAGACGAGCTGATCGCTGAGTTCGCGAACACTCAGAAGCTAAGAGAGGATGTTACTAAACCAGTTTGGCATAACTCCCTTCGTCTCCCAGTCGGTGAATCACTCACAAATCAGCAATGGAAGAACATCGCTGACGACTACATGAAGAGAATGGGCTTCTGTGACACTCACCTTCGTTGTTATGTCCTACACAATGATGAAGCTGGTCAGCACATACATATCATTGCTTCCCGCATAAACGTTTTGGTGGATGGCCAGCTTTACTTGGGTAGGAACGAGAATCTCATCAGCACCAGAATCATTCAAGAACTTGAGCGGGATTATCAGCTCACCAGAACGAAAGATTCTTCTCCTCAAAAAGCCTCTCAGAAGCAAAGTAAGCTCACTCGTAACGAAAAGATGATGCAGGATAGGACCGGGGAGAAACCTTCTAGAAGAGTGATACAGGAAGCTATAGATGCGATCCTTATCTTCTTCGATATCATCACAATCGAAGACTTCATAAATGAGTTACAAAAGCAAAACATATCAGCGACAGCAAACATCGCATCAACTGGCAAGATGAACGGTTTTTCATTTGAGCATCAGGGAGTCGCTTTTAAGGCATCACAGCTCGGTAAGGCATACAGTTGGTCAAACATGAGTAAACGAATCACCGTCACTCAACCAAAAGAGGCTGTTGCTCCTGAATCGATTGCCGACAATGAAAACGTTTCGAATCCCCTTGAAGTTCCTCCCACAGCTACACCAACACCCCTTACTGCAAATACCAGAGAACATATCCGATCTCGCTGGTTGCAATGGATACCTTACCTCGACGAGCTTGTTGCCAGTATAAAAGCTGTTAGTTCAACGATACTCAATCCTCTCAAAAGTAATGTCATCTATACAGCAATACGAACTGGCAACTCTGAAGCACCAAAGATATCTGAGGTAAATTCTCAAGACTCGGCAAGAAAACCGCAATTTAAACCTCTTTAAACGGCTAGTTTTCAGATAGTTAAAATCATTCCCTAAGCCAAACACAACAAATATTTTCATTTCAAATCAGATTGATAGATAAAAACGATCGATCGTTATTACTGATCAATTATCTATTCATGATAGTCAATGACTATCAAAAGAAAGCGATCGATCGGTATAAATGATTTGCTAGATCCTGTTTCCTAGCCGTAATGTAACTTCAAACGAAACCACCTAGCACACTGATTTATCAGCAGAATAAGCTGATGCATACGTGCGCCTTCGATTCAGTGAAACTAACCTTGGAAGAACCTATGACAGCAATGACTGAAGTTAAACAGCCAAACTTTCTTATGATGAAAAGGGTATGGATTGCTATTGCACTTCCGATTGTCATTTTCTATTTCTCTGGAGTTCAGGGTTTGGTCCAGCTTGCAATCGTATGGGTTTTCGCAAGCATCATGCTCTTGATGTTTGCTTATAAAAAATTCCGCATCAAAAAGTGGAATGCCAGCACCAGAGACCATTTTGGCGAGCAAGACGGTATGTGGAGTCATGAGTTTGGTCCTACCGCAATGAGGCTTGATGAGAAGCGAAAATTGGTCCATCTCAGAGAAGGCGATAAGCAAAAGACTTATCCCTTCTCAGCTATCAAAGAATGGCGATACAACTTGTCTACTACGAGACAAAGAACAGGTATCGATAAGGAAATGGATCGCACCCATGATTTCAGAGAGTCAGGTTTTTACATTGCTGTAGATGATGTGCAATACCCAGAGTGGCGAGTTATGTTTTTCCCGCAGAAGGGCGATTTCAACTCACAAGAAGGCATTCGGGATACGGAACTGCAACTTAAGCGCTGGATGCAAATCTTTGACAACTTAATTAACAGATAAATTTTAATATCTTATCAATCAATAACTTAAAAAAACCAATCGGCTGATTGGTTTTTTTTACTTCTTAACTGTAAAGATAAACTTAACCATTCCGATAAGTTCTATGTTTTCACAAAATTTCAATAGGGACTTAGAATGGCTGAAGCGTTAAACGAAGGTAAAATCATGCAGGCTCTAAACTGGGCCTATGATAAGGCTCTGGATGGAAG
>Ga0308166_1002872_pt1 | contig 15242 bp, 10 predicted proteins | sample PhyCR2_2_FD_202137 | JGI IMG/M metagenome (GOLD analysis project Ga0308166, IMG submission 202137) | Phyllosphere microbial communities from UC Gill Tract Community Farm, Albany, California, United States - DLSLCC.R2 | ecosystem: Host-associated > Plants > Phyllosphere > Unclassified | place... | reverse complement strand
TCGGCGTCCTCGAAGAACAGCTCGTAGAAGTCGCCCATCCGGTAGAAGACGAGCATCGTGGGGTAGTCGGCCTTGATGCTCAGGTACTGCTGCATCATAGGAGAGAAGGGGCTCTTCCCGGGCTTCACACCCTGCAGGATGATAGGCGTGTGTTTTTCGGCGGACGGCTGTGCAGCCATGCTCTGCGCTGCGGAAGCGAGAATTTCGTGTGGGACAGTCATAATTCGGAATAGTATCGGCCGGGCAAGGCGCCAACCAGGACAAGGCCGTCATTGTACCGCTAAGGCCAGCGGATGAAAGGGCAGGGATGGATTACCTGGCAACATGCGAGGTTGGGCGCTTCGTCGCCGCCAACTCGAGGTGAGGAGCATTTTGCTCGTGAAGCCGGAAATCGGGCTGTTGCGCGTGGGTGGGTACCGCAGACCACACTGGATTAAATCCGGAAAACGTTGCGACAAGGTTGGATCAAGGCTCGAGCCGTCCATCCTACGGTACCAAACGTGCTGGCACGCCAGTTAACGAGTGACCGCGCGCAGACCAGCAGACCGGGCCACACTCATTCGTCGCCGCACCGAGGGCTCCTTATGTCCCTCGGATCATTTGCTGGTATGCCATCCACAAGGCGACACTGAACCTGAAGCCGACATTTTCGAGGGCAATAACTGTTCAGGTTATCGGCACACATGCCGCGTGGCGTTGCTCAACTGATCAGGCCCGCATACAGGGATAGAGTCGGGTAACGTTGCCGCGCACGGACGCGCCGCTCTGTCTGTACGCGAACATCTATCTCTGTCCAGTCCAATGTGCCGCGCGTCACGCACTTTGATCACGGCGTTGTCATTTTCCCAGCTGTCTGTTCCGTAGACCGACTTTGCTGAGGCACTCATTTCGCCAGCGACCTGTGTGCCAGTTCGGCCACAGTATGGGCTGATCTGTTCAACAAAGTCAAAGACTGTGATACTTGGATAGTTTCCTTGTGGAAAATTTCCCGTATGATGGATACAGAATATATCTTTGTTGGGTTCCGGGAAGGTCATGAAAAATAGTGCTTTTAGTCCTTGGCTGATGTTTTTGGTTTTATTTGGATTTCTACATTCGAACGCGTATGCCCAATATCCATCAGCACCGAACGCTCCGCCCGTTCGTTATCAATTTGGTGCTACGGTCGGGTATTACTTTAAGTCGTATCCGGTTGCCTCCAGAATGGACTTATGCACTGCGTGGATGCAAGAGATGAACCCGCCGCCGCCAAACAAGCCAACATGGAGCAATCCACGGGTTTATCCTAATGCCATAAGTGATCCAAAGGGGGGGAATTTCGGGAAAACGATGGACGCCGCTTGCTTGTTTACATCAATATACGGCGATCCCGACGTGAGGAGTCCTGGCTTCGCTTATTGCGGCGACGATTATGCCTCATCCTCTAGGTCTCCCTTTGTAGTGGATCAATTCAAAATGGAGTGCGTCTGCCCTCCAGGGACGTTGTGGTTTAGCGATGTGCAAAAGTGTATTCAGGTATCGAAACTTACCGGATCGAGCATCCCGGCAGCAAAAGGCTCAAATTTGGGCCCGCCACCAGTTCCAGATTGCAATTGCAAAGCTCCACCCCAACCGTCCTTAGGTGAACCTATAAATCCTGGTACCGGAAACATGTGGCATATCGAAAATGATTTTGATATGCCGGGGGCTGGCAGCCTCAGCTTAAAGCGCGTGTACAACAGTAGCCCGATGTACTTTGACGGAAGGGTAAAACGTACGTTCGGTAACAATTGGACGCAAATTTATGACTCAGCCTTGCGACAAGAAACGCCATCGACAATTAAGGATGGAACTCAAGGTTTCGTTTGCTGGCAGAGAAGTGACACCGGTTTCAAATGGTGCGAATCTGCACCTGCACCGATCAGGACAGCGACGCCTTCTGCGATTTCTATTTTCAGAGGGGACGGAAAGCGTTATTTTTTCAATTTGGTGAATGGCGTGTGGCAGGGTGATGCGGACACGAATGATAGGGTGTCAGCAATATATGATGTAGGCGGTACGACTGTTATCGGATGGACTTATAAATCTGCAGAGGGTGACGTAACCGAAAATTATGACGCGAACGGCGTGTTGGTCGCAATTGCAACGCGCGCTGGCGTGATTCAAAAGCTGACTTACAGCGACGGTACGACCAATAATACTTCGGTTTCGAGGCTTCCTCTCGACGCCCCTGCTTGTTCACATATCCAGGAGGGTGATGTGCTTCCGGCAGGGAGGTTGCTCTGCGTAACGGATCAGTGGGGCAGGCAACTCCAGTTTGAATACGACACTGTCGGCAGAATTGCGAGAATGCTGGATCCCAAAGCGCAATCATACGCATATGAATATGACGGGCCCTCCGGGGGGTGCTCGGTTTTCGATCCGAAAAACCCTAGCTGTTCGGCTAATAATCTCACCAAAATTACTTATCCAGATGGACGAAGCCGCACCTATGTCTATAACGAAGCGGTGCGAATCAATAATGGAAATACCTGTAGCGGCCTTCCGAATAGAACTGATGGGCTTGGGCCTTTTGTGAACGCGTTGACGGGTGTAATCGATGAGAACGGGCAGCGCTACATAACATGGTTTTATGATTGTAGCGGCTTGGCTACGTCTTCCCAACTCGGCAGCGGCGCGAACAAGGTCGCGATGACATATTCGACAAGTGCCGGGCAAAGTCTGCTCCAATACTCTGGCGACGCTTCGGCACCGACCACGACCAGTAGAACGCTCGCATACACGAAGGTTTTGAATGTCGCAAAGATCTATTACGTAGACCAATCCTGCGCGGACTGCGGGCCTAATAAGGCTAGAACCTACGATGCTAACGGTAATGTCACAAGCACAACTGACTGGAACGGACATGCCTCGTGTTATCAATACGACCTTTCTCGGAATCTGGAGGTTGCACGCGTGGAGGGCCTCAATTTCTGCAATTCTGCTTTCACATCTACTACTTTGACTCCGCCCGCTCGCAAAACTAGCACCAAGTGGCACGATATTTATCGTCTGCCAATTGCTATTGCTGGACCACGAAAGCTAACAACGTTTACCTATGACGCTTCAGGTAACGTAATCGCGAAAACAGAACAAGCAACAAGTGATGTTTCAGGAGTCCTAGGATTTGCAGCGTCGACGACGGGGACACCCCGCACTTGGACGTACACATACAATTCGGTCGGGCAAGTTCTTTCTATTGTTGGGCCGCGCAAGGACGTAACGGATGTCATCACCTACACTTACGACGGGGTAGGAAATATCAGTTCCGTCACCAACGCTTTGGGCCAAGTCACGCTGTTCTCCAACTTCGATGAAAACGGACACGTCGGAACTATCAAGCGCCCCAACGGCGCCACGACGTTATTCGTCTATTCTCCGCGCGGGTGGCTGATCAGTTCGAGTAATGAAGTAGATGGCGTAACAGAAGTCACTTCTTATGAATACGACGGCGTAGGTCAGCTTAAGAAATTAACGCTACCCGACGGCACATTCCTCAGTTACAACTACGACGACGCACATCGTTTAGTCGGGATCTCAGACGTACTTGGAAATTCCGTGCGATACAAGCTAGATATCAGAGGAAATATCGTATCCGAACAGATTAACGACCCAAACGGCATGTTGACTCGCCAGATCAGCCGAGTTTTCGACATTAACAATACGATGACAAAACTGATCGGAGTTGCTCAATGATCGAGATCTGGTATGGCCTCCACATAGGAAAAGTTAGTCTTTACGATCCGGATATGGCGGAAGCTCGTAGAGGAAAGCTGGGTAAAACTCTAAGCCGGGCGCTGACTTGGCAGGGGACCAATATATTCGTCACACTTCTGCGTGCATCCCAGCTTGAGGGGGCGGCCCGGTGACTATTTACAATTTTGGTCGTTCGCTTATGCCGATTAAATTATTGAGGAGTAACATGCTCCAGCTGGCCCGCCATAGCGTGCTTTACGTTGTTGCATTGATGGCCAGCAGCGCTTGGGCGCAAACCCAGGATACTGTTATTTCCTTTACGTATGACAATCTAGGTAATGTCCAAACGATCAACCGTCCACTGAGCCGCACGACATCGTACAGCTATGACGCGCTCAACCGGACGACACAGCAGAACGTGACCGTAGGCTCCACTACACTGGTCACCAAACAAAATTACGATGGCCTGGATCAAGTAGCTACGGTGACGGATCCGCGTAACCTCGTTACGACCTATACCGTCGACGGACTCGGCAACAGAATCCAACTGACCAGTCCGGATACGCGCGGAACCGGGTACACGACCGATGAAGCTGGTAATGTCTTGACCGTTACCGACGCGCGCGGCAAGACAACTGCTTTTCAGTACGACGCGCTTAACAGGCTCATCCAGGCGCAGTATCAATCTGGCGCGCCGTCGCAATTCGAATACGACGGTGGCCCGGGTGGCCCAACGATAGAGATCGGCAACCTCACGCGCATTACCGACGAATCGGGCTCGACGACCTTCACGCATGACATGAAAGGTAGGGTGCTGACCAAGAGCCAGGCGGTGAGTGCAGGAGGTACAAGTGCCCAGCTCACGCTGCAGTACAGCTACGGCAGCGTGGGTTCGGCGATTGGAAAGCTCGAGACCATCACTTATCCGAGCGGCGCCCGCGTGAACTATCGTTATGGCGCCGATGGTCGGGTGAATAGCGTGACTGTCAACCCGTCCGACGGGAGCGGCGGAACAAGTACGTTGGCTGAAGTACCTTTGCTTACCGACATCACATACACGCCGACCGGCAACTTACAGTCCTGGCGCTGGGGTAACTCGGCCTTGCCGATCTACCAGCGCACATACGACCTCGACGGACGCTTGACGTCGTATCCGACCGATCCCGCCGGTACGATCAGAACGGTAACGTACAACGCCGCCAGCCTGGTTACCGCATATACCCATGCGGGAGGGCAGGGTCCGGCCCAGTATGATCAAACGTTCAGCTACGATACGGCCGACCGCCTCACCGGCTTTACTCAGGGAGGCGTGACGACGACTTATACCTACGATGCAAACGGTAATCGCAGTCAGCAGACCGGTCCAAGTGTCACCTATACCTATGATACGACGAGCAATCGGCTGAGCTCAGCCACGTTTTCGACGCCAAGGACATATCAGTATGATGCCGCCGGCAATGGAATCGCCGACGGTCTCTATACCTACACGTACAGCGATCGGGGCCGACTGGCGCAAATCGGCGGTGCGGCACAGTTGAGCATGTTTTACAACGCGCTGGGTCAGCGTGTGCTGAAAGCAGGGGCGGCACAACAGATCTTCTATGTTTATGATGAAGAAGGTCATACGATCGGCGAGTACAGCCAGCAGCACGTGGGTACGGTCGAGACAGTTTATGTGGGCGACCTGCCGGTTGCGGTCCTGACACCCTCGATGAATTTCTACGTACTTGCCGATCACATCAGTGCGCCACTTGTGTTGGCTAGTCCTGATGGTCAAGTAGCATGGGATTGGCGTGCTCGCGATCCTTTCGGAAATAATGTGCCACGTAACTCGACGTTGCTGCCGGGATACGATCATCGCTTTCCGGGACAAATCGCGGACAGTGAGATGGGCCTTTTCTATAACTATTTCAGGGATTACGATCCGCAGACAGGGCGGTATGTGCAGAGTGATCCAATAGGGCTTGAAGGCGGGGTTAATACATACGGTTACGTAGGTGCAAACCCGTTAGCAGCTATCGACCCCAATGGATTGCAGATTATTCGAATCCGTGTGCCTAGTCTCGCGCCGGGCATAATTGATCCTGTGACCCGCCAACCTTGGGCCTCGGTTATCGATGATGGGGATGGCCGTGGCCGCGAATCGCGGTCACGAAGTGCACCATCGACGGTTGAAGAATTCTGCTCCAAATGCAAAGCCACAGCTACTAGAGCAAGTGCGCGGTCAGCAGCATATGTCTGGGCCGGCGTGACTGCCACAAACAGTACACCAACTCAGTGGGGTGATTTTAATCCTCCGGGTGGGGGGGGATTTAAAAAAGGTCCTGTGTGGGCTGACTTCTTCCGAAACAACAATGCGCCTAACTTTGGCGCATACAGCGATATGGGCCACGTTGAAGAGCATCCTTTCGGTCATCCAGATATACCTGGTGGACTAAATCATGACTGTCCCCACTTTGTGGCAACTAATTCGAAAGGTGTTGCCGTGGAATTTCCCTATCGTCCTGGTTCTTGAGGAGCAATAATGGCAGAGTTAAAATTTTTGGAAATATTGAATGACTTGTCGTCTGCGTTCACGTCTGGCCTAGAAAATGTTGCCGGCCATGAAGTTGCCGAGCAAGTCGGTAGAGTTATCGTTCCCGTTCAAAGGATTGGCGGCGTTCCTGAACAGTTCTCGGTAATGAGCTTTCCATATCCAAGGTTGACTCCAGAGGATTTGAAAGATAGGTCGTTGATAGAAGAGCGGAACTATATATTTAATATTGGCGAGATAGAATTTACGATTGATGTAGATCATTTCTGTCAAATTAACTGGATTCATGTCAAAGGCGCTCCAGATATTTATAAGACGTTAAAAATTGAATTGGCACGCGTTGCGGAACGAGGGGATTACGTCGAATTTTGGAAGCACTAAAATGTGAGGTGAAAGTTCCTGGTGCTGTAGACATTCGTTGCTCAGGATTGATGCCGCATGCACTTGGCAAGACAAGTATGTGGTGATGGAAATGACCAAGCTGGCTGGTGCGTGCGGAAGCGAACGTCCGGAATGCCTGCAATTGAAAATGCGAAATGGCAAAGATCGCTTGATTTCAGAGGCCCTCGCGGAGGTGGTAGTTCAAAAGCTCGCGGCGCGCGCTGGATTTGATAAACGAGAAATCACTATCGAATTTCAAGGCGATTTCCAGTTCCTGCTAGTTGCGGTGCCTTACAACCGTTTCGCGGAGCTCTCTCAGCAGCGCAGACAGCTTGGCCTCGAGATCCATCAAATGATGCCTAAGCGGGACGGCGAGTTGACCTGGATGTTGAACTTCATAGCGCAGGGCAAGGTTGTGGACAGCTATTTCGGTGGCGATTTGACGTCGCCCGAGGTTGGCTTATGATATCCAAATCTTGTGTGATTGTTAGCACTAGATCGATCGCGGTCGGAATGACTGGCGTGGCCACACGAACTGCCGAACCTGCTCTTGATACGATTTAACAATATAAATCGTTTATCTCGTTCATCTGGGGCTGTAGCGCAGATAAGAAGGGTGCGCGTGGCGCTAGCACTGCGAATGGACGTTGAGGAAATCAGCGAGCTGCCTCATTTCGCTGGCGTAGCACCTGGCGTAGGTTTCTCTACTTACTCCGGTCCCTCATTCGAGAACACACCCATGCATCATAGGAGAGAAGGGGCTCTTCCCGGGCTTCACACCCTGCGGATCGATGGGCGTGTGTTTTTTCGAAGAGGGCTCGACAGCCATGCTGTTCGCCGCGGCAGCGTCAATTTCGTGTGGAACGGTCATAGTTCGGGATAGTATCGGTCGGGCATGGGCGCCCGACGAGGGCAAGGCCATTATTGTAACGCCAAGCCCGGCGGAGGGGAGGGCCGGGTTGGATCGCCAGGCAACGGGAAGTGAAACAATCCAGACAGATCAGCCTGGAATCGTGGACAATCGGATCGTGAAGGTGGCGCCTCGGCCTCGGCCGGCGCTGCTGACGCTGAGCATCCCTTCATGAAGCTCGACAATGCGTCGTGCAATGTAGAGGCCAAGTCCGAGCCCGGTGGCATTGTCGCGCTCCTGCATCTTGAAGGCGCCAAATACGTGCGGCAGATCTTCTGCTTCGATCCCTTGGCCAGAATCGATGATGTCGATCTCGACCATGCCGTCGAGCTGCCGGATATCAATGCGGATGACGCCGCCCGGCGGCGTGAACTTCACTGCGTTGAACAAGAGGTTCCAGAACACCTGCTGCAGACGTTTTCCGTCTGCATTGAGATGGATTCGGTCGCCGTGATCGTCCGGCATCACCCGAATCCGGATCTGCTTGGCATTCGCGTGGGTTTCGACCGTCGAGATGGCGTCGCGCAGCACAGGGCCCAGCACGACGGGCGCGCGCGCGATCGACATCTGGCCGGTCAGCGTGCGCGCCGCGTCGATCAGGTCCTCGACCATCCCGACTTCCTGGCGCACGTGCACGCGCATCGATTCAAGCCCATTGACCGCGTTCGGCGGCAGGTCGGGGATCGTGCGCAGCAGCAGTTCGATGCGCATCGATATGGCCGACAGTGGTGTGCGCATCTCATGCGAGACCGTGGCCAGGAACAGTTCGCGTGTGCGATTTACGCGCGTCAGGTCGTCGATGGTTTCGCGCTGGCGGTCGAGCGAGGTCGACAGTGTCTTGAGCAGACCCGCGTAGGTGCTCATGCGCTGGTCGGACACCGGCGCATCGAGGCGCGCCTCGTTCCAGAGCAGGTGGCCGGGCAGGCCAATCTGTTTGGCGATACGCTCGCAGGCCAGCGGCGAGCTGAAGTCGGCGAAACGCCAGCCGAACAGCAGCACACCGTAGATGCGGCCACGTAGCAGCAGCGGCTGGGTACATACCCGGAAACCGTCGAATTGCGCTGACACCGAGGCTTCCTGGGCACAGGTGGCCCGTACCAGCGTGCGCTCAAGCGCCGTGCCGGGACCATCTTCGGCCCACAACGTGGAACGCTCCGCCAGCAGCTTGGCCAGGCGCGAGCTTGTCAGTGGCCCGATGTGGCGCACGCCTTCCGTGTCATACGCGGACGTGACCAGGCCCGTCGCTTCGGTAAACTGCCTTAGCGGCGTATGCCAGTCGTCCCAGTCGACCAGCGTCTTGTCTGGCAGTTCGGCTGCAATCACTTGGGCTTTTCGGTCGGCAAGCGTGCCGAGTCGGGCAGCGGAGCGCCGCTGGCGAGTGCTTCCTCGATAGCCGGGCTCTGGCGTGATGGCGAGCGTGACAACAAACCGTAGTAGGACGAGAACGGCAGTTGCGGCACAGCCTGGGTATCGGTGTCGCGTTCGTCGATCAGCACGAGGCCACCGACCCCGATCTCGTACTCGCGCGTGACCTGCACATTGCGGCTTCCACGGACTTTCGGCACCGCCAATGCGCGGCGCAGCACGGTGGAAATTTCGACGTAATTGAGCAGGATAATGTTGTCGACGAGGTGCGAGCCCTTCAATTCCTCGCTGATCTGCGATACACCCAGCAATTCCGGACTTTCGTAATTGAACAGCGTGGTGGCCAGGCGATTCTTGAAGAAGCTGGCGAGTGCATACAGATAGTCCGCGACCTCGTCCCTACTGGTCATTTCATACACGGCTACCGAATCGAGCACGATGCAGTCGATCTTTTCCCGCTCGACAAGCTTGATGATGCGGTCGAAGTGAACGTCCAGCTCGAGTTCCAGCGGCGACTCGTAATGGATGAACAGCTTTCCCGCATCGATCAGGCCCTGCAGGTCGAAACCGAGCGACCGGGCATTGCGGATCAACTGGCGCGGATGTTCGTCCAGGCTCACCAGCAGCGCCTTGTGGCCATGCTTGATGGTATCGCTCAGGAACTGGACGCTGAACACAGTCTTGCCGGTGCCGGAAATACCGCTGACCAGCGTCACGGAGCCCTCGTAGATGCCACCGTCCATCATCTTGTCGATGGCTGGCGATCCCGTCGACAGGCGCCTTTCCGAGGTCGGCTGGTCGGCCGACATGACCGGGCGTGACTGGGCGCGGCGATACACGTGCACGCCCACCTCGGGCTCGATACGCATGGTGTGGCTGCCGCCGATGAAATCCTGGCCACGCGACTTCATTACCGAGAGGCGGCGCGTCGAGCGGCGCCGGGCCTCGCCGAGCGAGAGCGAAATGATGGTATCGAATACGAAACGCTCGTGCGCCAGTACGCCGGCCAGTGTTTCGTCGCGCTCGGCCGTCACCATGGTGGTTACGCCCAGGCGCGTGAGGCCCTCGATCAGAAGGTGCACGTCTTCGCGGAACGGCATGTCATGTACGTCGGCATACAGGCGCAGTGGTGTCAGGCCGTCGATCAGCAAGCGCTTGGCGCCCATCTCGACCAGCGCGGCGGCGAAAGCGCCATCGCCACTGCGGAATTCGCTCAACAGCACGGCGGGGCTCGTCTGGATGATCTTGATCTTGCCCTGGTCAATCTTGCCCTGCAGATCCCAGTTGAAGCCGGCGGCGTCGCGCAGCAGCTTGGCTGGATCGAGTTCGAACGACACGATGGCGCCCGGCTCGTCGTAGTCCTGGGCGCCATGGTAGATGAAACCCAGTCCGAACGTGGTCTTGCCCGAACCCGGCGGGCCTTCGACAATCAGGTTGTTGTTGCGAGGAATGCCTCCGTGCAATACCTCGTCGAGCCCGGTAATGCCCGTTTTGACCAGTTCGTCCATCGATGTTCCCCGTGTAAGAGTGGCAGCTTAACATGCGGCGGCACAGCGGTCTGGTTACAAACGCCGATTTTGATTCCGCGAAGACATTTTCAGATTGTAATGTCCGTGCCGCGGATCGTTTGCACGATTGAAATATCCGCATGGGTCAGCCTGTTCGGATGTACGACCATCTCGCATTCGTAAAAATACCCGGTATCGCAATGCAAGGCCAAGCGGGATTGATAACCGGCGCGCGGCCCATGCTCAGGAGCGCCGGCGACGACACGGCTTTGCGTTTAGCAAGGCGCAACTGCCAGGCGAAGGTTGTTCCTCTGGTGCATCGTGGGATTCAAGCCAATCGAATTGCCCACATCATCCAATGAGGCGCGGCAGGCCTGCCGGGATCGCCAACGCGCGACGCTGCTGCGAACCGCTTGGCATGTACGCGTGCCGGTCGCAATCTTATCCTGCGCAAGTGACATTGCGTTCGGGTAGCCGTGGGTAGATTCGCATGAAGTCAGCAGGCTATATACGCATCGCCGACAAGACCTCGTGTGGCGGGACCGTGGCCGAGGGAGGCCAGACCTGTATAAGTCACGGTCGCGCCTATGCCTTCCAGGGCGCCCGAGTGTCGTGTCGCAAGCGATGTGTGATCTCTGAAGGGCTGATCCGCGCTATCCATTCCCAATGGACGTGCGCGCGTCGTTCACGGTATGAAGATGAGTAGAGGATGTACCTGCGAATCGACTCTGAACGACGTGGACGGCGTACAGGTCGAAACCACGTGACGGCCGGTGCGGCAACATAGCCGCAGGCGTAGTGCCACACTCCGCATCAGTCGGTTTCGCTTCAATCTTCTCGTGCTGACGAAGGCACTAACGTGTACTGCAGCGTTCTTGCTTGAATTGAGTAAATAATATAAATCGTTTATTGGATTAATGATTAGTCGATGGATGGGGGTGCCGCCCGCGTCCACGGGGACCGGAACAATACGCAAACGCGCCAGTTGCAGCGCCTTGCGGGTGCGGTAGAAACCAGGCTCTTCCATCCAGACCTTGCGACCATCCAAACCGAGCACCCGCAGCGTGAGATCGAGTCCGGAACTATAGCCCGACGTGATGAACACCTGTTCGGGAAGGCAGTGGATGTTCCTGGAGATCGAGAGATGCCCTGCGATTTCCCGGCGCAGCTCGAATTCCCCCGACGGGTCGGGATGGCCCAGCGAGGAGAAAGGACCTGGCTTCAGCAGATTGGAAGAGCGGGCACGCGCGAACAGCCTTTCCGGCTGACCTTCCAACGCTGGAATACCGAGCTGAAAGATCGCCGGTCCGGCGCTCGTCTCATCGCGCTTTCTCGCACAGGTGTCGGGCCCAACTGCTTGTGGTTGCGTCGACCGCGCGTCCGGCCGTGGCGCCACGAGCGTGCCCCGGGCACCGAACGTTTCGATCATCTGGAAGTCGGATAAGCGCTCGTACGCCGCCTGGACCGTGCCGCGTGCCACACCCAGGTGAGCCGCCAGGTCTTGCCACGAAGGCAAGCGCGTGCCAGGTGCGAGCAGACCCGAGTCGATCGCCTTGGTGATGCTGATACGAATTTGTTCCGACAGCGACTGCGTGGATGCCCGGTCGAGCTCAATGTGCAGGTCTGAATTGATATGACGTGTCAAAGGACTCTCGACGTTGACATGAGGCGATATTCAGAAATAAGCAACGGTAGCAGCCGGCGCGTATCGCAAGGTCTCGAAATTGTTCTAATTCGTCCTGATCGACGCGTTCGAACTCCGGGATGAGAGTGGATGGCAGGGTTTGACGGCGTTCGCGCGGGGCGGCGGGCCACGACACGCATGGCCCGGCCTCGATGTCACAGCAGGAAAGTGCGCCGTCGCTTGCCCGGCACCGCCAACACCCTGAGCGCCGTTTCCAGCCCCACGCGCCGATACTCCATCGCCCTTGCCGCCGCATGCACGCCCCGCGCCCGCAACGCATCCTGCACGTTCTCGGCCGTCCAGCGGTCGCTCCGCCGCTCACCGAGCATTTTCTTCAGCAAGCCCTGGTCGTCGATCCATCGGTAAGTCATGACGTCCTCCTTGTGGTTGAGGACACCAGTTTCGCGTTAATTGCACCAATGCAACTTACCGAGCATCAAGCCTAAGAAAGACGCGCGTGGTTGAGGATGAGCCAGGCCACGGTGATGACGACCATGCCGGTAAAGGTCACGCACGACCAGGTGAAGAACCAGGCCGACACGATCCCGGCCTGCAGCACCTTCTCGAACAGGATGCCCAGCGCGAAATCGAAGGCGGTGAGAAAGGACCAGCGCCGCAGGTAGACGGGCAGATAGCGGCTCATCTTGCGGTTGTGCTGGCGCGCGGCGTGCCGTTCGATGCGGTCGCGCGCGGCGCTGACGTCGCGGAACAGCCAGTCGAAGAACAGGAAGCGGTACAGGAGACGCCGGAAGGGCATTTCCGGGGCCGGGTCGTTGTCTGCAACGGGGTGGGACTGCTTGTCGATCGTCATGGTTGCACCGCTCGCTCGAATTCTCATTCATGGTATGCCAGATGCCGCGTCCAGCCACGTTCGTTGCCTAACGTAGCGTGCGCGATGCCTGACGTTTCTGAGCAGCACCAATAAAAAGCGAAACGGGCGCTCGCGGCGCCCGTTCCAAAACAACGGCCAGGAGGCGTCAGCCTGCCTGCACCCGCTTGGCGATGTGCGCCAGCGCCTCGTCCACCTGGTCGATCAGGATCAGCGCCAGGTCGCCCGGCTGCAGGCGTTCGAGCGCCTTGTCGATGGCGACGAACTCGCCCTTGATCTCGTCGATGTGCGTCGTCCGGGGCGCGCCGGCGAGGCCCTCGCGCAGCAGGCCGACGACTTCGCCCTCGAGGCGGCCGCGCTGGCACTGGTCTTCGTACAGCAGCACGTCGTCGAACGCTCTGCCCAGGATGCGGGTCTGGTCGCGGATGTCCTCGTCGCGGCGGTCGCCCGCGCCGGAGATCACCACCGCGCGGCGCTTGGCCGGCATCGATTCGACGGCGTTCACGAGGGCCTGGATCGCGTCCGGGTTGTGGCCGTAGTCGGCGATGACGGTGGCGCCGCGGTAGTCGAACACGTTGAAGCGGCCCGGGGCATTGTCGCTTTCGCCGACGAAGGTCTTGAGGCCGACGCGGATCGCATCCCACGAGATGTTCACGGCCCAGGCGGCGGCCACGGCGGCCATCACGTTCTCGACCTGGAAGCCGATCACGCCGCCGCGGGTGATGGGCACGTCGAGCAGCGGCACGCGCTCTTCCTTCTTGCCCTGCGCGGCGACGAGGTGGCCCTTGTCGACGTAGACGATGCGGCGGCCCTGCGCGCGGTGCTTCTGCATGACGGGCAGCGAGGCGTCGGCGGCGAAATAGGTGATGTCGCCCTTCGTGTTTTCGGCCATGCCGGCGACGATCGGGTCGGCCGCGTTCAGCACGGCCATGCCGTTCGGCGCGACGTTCTGGACGATCACGCGCTTCAGGACCGCGAGGTCTTCCAGGGTGGTGATGTAGTTCAGGCCCAGGTGGTCGCCGGAGCCGATGTTCGTGACCACGCCGACCTGGCAGCGGTCGTACGCGAGACCCTCGCGCAGGATGCCGCCGCGGGCCGTCTCGAACACGGCCGCGTCGACGTCCGGGTGCAGCAGCACGTTGCGCGCGCTGCGCGGGCCGCTGCAGTCGCCGCTGTCGATGCGGCGGCCCTGGATGTACACGCCGTCCGTGTTCGTCATGCCGGTGCGCAGGCCCGAGCTCGCGAGCAGGTGCGCGATCAGGCGCACGGTCGTCGTCTTGCCGTTCGTGCCCGTCACGGCGACGACCGGGATGCGGCCGTCGTCGCCCGGACCGTACAGCGTGTCCATGATGGCTTCGCCGACGGCGCGGCCCTTGCCGAACGACGGCGAGATGTGCATGCGCAGGCCCGGCGCGGCGTTCACTTCGACGATGCCGCCGCCCTGGTCCTCGATGGGTTTCAGCACGCTGTCGCACACGAGGTCGACGCCGCAGATGTCCAGGCCGACCATGTGGGCGGCCGCGATGGCGCGCGCCGCCACTTCCGGATGCACGTCGTCCGTGACGTCCGTCGCCGAGCCGCCCGTCGACAGGTTGGCGTTGTTGCGCAGGGTGACGCGCTGGCCCTTCGGCGGGACCGATTCCGCGTCATAGCCCTGCTTCGCCAGCGAGCCGAGGGCGATGTCGTCGAAGCGGATCTTGGTGAGCGACGTCGCGTGGCCGTCGCCGCGGCGCGGGTCCTTGTTGACGATGTCGACGAGCTGGCGCACGGTGTGCACGCCGTCGCCCACCACGTGCGGCGGGTCGCGGCGCGCGGCGGCGACGAGCTTGTTGCCGACGACGAGCAGGCGGTAGTCATGGCCCGGCAGGTATTTTTCGACCATGATCTCATCGCGGAACTCGGACGCGGCGGCAAAGCCCTTGTCGAGCTGCGCGCGCGTGGTGACGTTCACGGTCACGCCCTTGCCCTGGTTGCCGTCCTTCGGCTTGATCACGACCGGCAGGCCGATTTCCTGCGCGGCGGCCCACGCATCGTCCGGATCGCTCACGCTGCGGCCCAGCGGGACGGGCACGCCGGCCGCGTTCAGCAGGGTCTTGGTCAGTTCTTTATCTTGCGCGATGGATTCCGCGATGGCGCCGGTGGCGTCGATCTCGGCGGCCTGGATGCGGCGCTGGCGGCTGCCCCAGCCGAACTGCACGAGGCTGCCCTCGGTCAGGCGGCGGTACGGGATGCCGCGCGCGACGGCGGCGTGCACGATCGAACCCGTCGACGGGCCGAGGCGCACGTCCTCGTCCAGGTCGCGCAGCTGCTTCAGGGCC
>Ga0308166_1002870_pt1 | contig 15248 bp, 13 predicted proteins | sample PhyCR2_2_FD_202137 | JGI IMG/M metagenome (GOLD analysis project Ga0308166, IMG submission 202137) | Phyllosphere microbial communities from UC Gill Tract Community Farm, Albany, California, United States - DLSLCC.R2 | ecosystem: Host-associated > Plants > Phyllosphere > Unclassified | place... | reverse complement strand
TTTTAGATTAGGCATCCATCTTACGCCACCGCCTAATCTTCCACCTGCCACAGCACCAACTTCACAGCCTCTCAAGCCAAGTCCAGTGGATAGCCGATTCGCTGTTTCATTGACACTACCGGGACATTGAAAACTTGACGGGAATGTTAACTTGGAAATTTGGGTTCAGATAGTCTCGGATGCGAATTTTTGACGTGTCCATAAAACTAACGTTTTCCGAATACCGAACCCATATGCGAGAATGTGAACTCAGAGTTTAGAGGCAGTGGTTTCTTCAATAATATACTTTACAGATCATGACATTCTCCAACAACCATAACGCCTCGCTAAGCTGCAGCTAACACAATGAGTAACTTACCGCATAGCTCCTTAAACACTAAATTGTCCTGAAGCTAAAATGCCACGCGTTAGCTGTCGACTTAAGAAATTTGTTGGATTTTAATCATCGATGCTGAAATGTGTATTATTACAACTTAAGGAACTTACATTGAACTCTTGCTTCAAGACTTCAATAACAGCTTCAATACTTACACCCAGCATACATTTTTTATCGGCATGATGTTCGATAGCTATTCCAGCCAAATATTCAGTAGTTTCTTCTCCAGTAGCTGTTAGATCTTTATGCAACCACACACCACCGCCACTCAAGCCATTAGGTTTAGGAAATGTAACTATTTCTCCAGATTCATTTTTGCATTTCTTAGCATCGAACTTAACCAATATATGAGTTTCAGGGGTTAATGACATATCTTCATACACTTCCCCTTCACATGTCGTATTAAAATACATGTACATTATTGATTTAACAGTATCAATCTTGCTACGATCAATTTTCGACTTGGTTGCAGGATAACCAATAAAAGAATATATTCTTTGCTGTGAAAAAGTACCTATCGGCGCTATCATTTCCAACGTAACACAGTCAGAACCTTCAATTTCTCCAAAAAGGTCACCATCTAACTCCAATATTGCAATATCTATTTTATCTGTATTTGTTCCTGCTGTTTTTATAATAACACCGCTAAACTCAACAAGTTTAGAATTATACCCTACAAATATTGAAGAATTAGCACACTCATTTGCCACATGTCCAGCCGTAACAAAAAATTTCCGGCCATCGACAATTAAAAACACACACGAACCAATTAATTCTGGTTTGGACATACTATTTTCAATAAAAACAGGGAAATTATATACCTTAACATTTTCCATTTCTTGGCGTATTTCTTCTAATATTTTTTGTTTCTTAGCTTCAATCAAGAGCTTAAATTGATTATTCATTTCAATGCATCCCACTAAAATATAACACCCCAGTAATTTCAGATAACGTTAAAACTAAAACGTGTGAAAATCTCCATATAGCATCAACCCTCGTTTAATGCAATATTTTCAATAACTTGCTATGCATTTATTTTCCAAGAGTCCAATTGACTATTTTTTTCTGATACTGATCATTTTTATAATTAGGTAGTTGGTTATAATTTATGATTGATAATATTGTTGATATTACAAAATCACCATCAGCAACCTTAACTATCAGTTCAGACAGATAACTTTTAAATTTTTCTTCATCTACTTTACCATCTAAACAACCTGTTAAACCTTTTCCCACACTATGAACAACCTCATTTCTGGCTTTACGAGCTTCATGTAAAATGGATTTGTACGAATTATCGATAGTCAACGCATCAATATTATTGCTAAGTGAAGAAAACTTAGAGAATAACTTATCAACGTACTCTTGGAAATCTTTTTCTGGTAAGAGTATAGAAAATGATGACTTAAATTCTAAAAGTTTTAATGCATGATCACATAAGCTATCGAATCTTGTAGCAATAACCAGACTACGACCAAGAATAGAATGTAACTTCTCTGTATTTTCTGTCATTTCAAAATCTTCTAAAAATATGTCAAGTTGCATATGCTCTCTCTAAAAAAATAACTATTAAATAGCTGTGAGAAATAGTAGATCACTTAATCAGGATTGTGCGAACTGGAGTACCCCCCGTTCCCGTAGTCATTTTCCGTCCTTACGGCGAGGCCTTTTCAAAGGCCTCCTGCCATTACCTCATCGTGGCTACAGTCCCTATTTCCTTGTTGCCCTTAACCCTCTAGAATAGGCTGCTACCCTACTAAGAGACGATCCGATTCTGGACACTTCTTTTGACACGAATGAGAACAAGTGGCCAAAAAAAGTCAACCCAACAATTATTTTTTTGACTGAAAATGCCGTTCCTATATATCGATAGCTGGCTTAAATCGTATTCGACGCTGTAAGTTCTGATTTTTTAGTTCGAATCATTTGCACTATGCACAACGTCAGACCTTTGGACGATCTGGGCCGTGCTCAAGAATGATTCTGGGGAATTTGTAATCTCATTTTCAAGTTGTGGAGGATTTAGGTCGCTGAAAATCATCCCCCCATCGATAACTATTGCTTCAAAACTTCCTCTTGAGAAAATTTCAGCAAGGGATTCAAAGTCTGCAATTTTTGAGTCGAGAAGAATATTTAGTTCGTTCTCCAGTTCCTTGATGACCGTCAACTGCCTATCCAATGACCTCTGAGCGGCCTCCATCGTCCAGTTAGGATCATCATAGCCTTCTTCAAAAGATTTAACTTTCTCCCTGAACAATTTGGCGCCTCTTTGAAAACTCTCCATTCTTACATCAAAAATTGTTTTAATTGAATCTCGAACCCGTACTAATGCTCGTTTGTGACGGCCAATATTAGTCAATGAATAATTTCCGCTAAGCAGAACCTGGCAAGCTCTACCTGCAACATACCTTTCGAATGCAGAAAAAACACTATGTCGCATAAGAGTACGCATTGCTTGCGTCGGATTAGCAAGTTTTCTATCACCATACCAAATTATGCCCGTATGCTCGTCACAGCTTTCGAAGTCCATTGCAGTCGCTATATGCTGAGATTCTAAGTCATCAAGAAGTACACTTAGAATTTCAAAGCAATCATCGGTGTTGATAGTCACACGACGGAGGTTCTCCGCATTGAGTATTTCATCTCCCTCGCTAAGGCTATCGAAGCAGTCAGCGATAACTTCAGAGATTCGTTCAAGCTTGGCTTTGTCACCGGATATCTGACGATTTCTTATTGTAATACAAATATCTGCAATGTAATTCAGGCGAGCATGGATGGAATTTAAAGCTCCTAATGTAAGAAACATAGGAATGAAATTTTTAGCTAGCTGGCCGTCAACTTTTTCTAAAGCTGCCATGGAGGTGATTTTTCCACCTTCAACAACACTGGTTGTTTTAAGCCCGGCTAATGGTCCTTTTTGAATAGTCATCAATTCACCGGTCGCTCCTGGCTTGAAAACGATCCGATAAAAATCTCCTTCGCTAGATGTAGTAAATTGAGATTGGAGGTGTTCGCTTACGAGCTGAGTCCAAGGCGAATGCAAGGAATGAGTTGGATTCTTCACTAGTTTATTCAATAATGGATATTTATCAAATTCAACCTTAATTGCTAATTGCAAATCTTTGTTGCGATTTTCGGCCATAGCTATCAACTCCGAGTAAATGTAGATATGTAGTAGCCAAATATAACTGGCCACCGCTATAAGGTTTTTCCTGAATCGGTTTTCCGCTTCAATTGGTGGTCAGCCACTGTTTTTTTCATGTGGGCTGAGTGAGCTGAAATATCCAACCATATAGTCTGTGATCGAATGAACTGCTTCGCCAAAGTATATATATCCGAGACACAAGATGACCGCTTGTAGCTGTTAGCTACCTGTCGGGATCGGCTCCAATCGGTCATCTCCAACCGCCCGAGTATTGCCCATTGCCGCTATAAGATTTATCGATATAGGTAACTCGCGCTTAGTAACGACGTGAGCTGACAGGCGTAAACATTGACAACGGTCCGATAACTGAGCCATCTCGCAACATGCTTATTCCACTGTAAACCTCCCTAATGAGCTCGACCTGCGGTAGGCCATCCAATAGACATGCACCACCTCAAACAAGCCTCACCAGGTGCTCTAAGGCCTGTAACAGACTAGGGCGCGGCAAGATTGATCACGTCCTGAGTGGGGAAGAGACCCGACGCGACGATGGCAGCATGTGCCTGCGCAGGATCATCCGCAAAAAACACGACTCCCAGATCCTCGCCAGCTCTAGAACAGCAGACATACAGAAGTCGACGGGTGCGCATAATCGTCGTTTCGTTGCCATCCCGGATATTCTGCTCGTCCGTGTCGGAGAGAGGCGTTATTCCGAAATACTTCCCGTAATGGAACTGGTTATGGCGACCTTCTTCGTCATCGAGGATCGCGAGCACCCGGTTGAACTCCGCCCCCTTTACCCCCTGATGCGTTTCAAACGGCGACTGCTCCTCGATGTAGCGACGATAGCCCCATAGTTGCCGGATCGGCGTGTGAAGGAGCTTCACCAAAGCGGCATGGTTGCCGCTCTCAGCCGATGGAACCGCAGCATCGTATTCGGCCATTGCCGCTAGGATGCGTTCATCCAGCTTAAACATGCCTCCATCTCGCAGGTGTTCGAACGCAGCGAATACAGGAGTTGCTGAAGACTCTCCGCAGATCTGCGCGAGCGCCTTCACTCGAATATCCATATCCTTCAAAATACCGGGCACGGCGTTCGCCTGCATGTACTCGCGCTGCAAAAAAGGCGCATGACGACGCAGAAGGCTCATAACCTCGAATTGATCGTCATCGACATTGGCCAGCATCAAGGGGGCCAGCAGCTTCAACAAAGGGGCGACAGACCAATGTGTGCCGTCATCGAACCCATCTTTGAAACCGTCAGACGTTTTGTCGTGGAAGGCTTCGTAAAGGGAGCCGAAGCCAAGGCGGTTGGCTGCCATTCGATGGGCAACCACCAAGACCTTTACGTCAGCGTCAGCTTCATCGCTAAGCCAAAGGGGGTCGCTGTTGTGATGGGCTAACCACTGTCGCGCCTCGGCAAGGCTCTGGGTACGGTCGGCCTTGGACACCACGAGCAGCTTCGCAGAACCTTGGACCGGAACGCGTGCGTCTCCGACCTCTTTCGTTTTGCCTCCGGTCTGAGCAAGACCGTCAGCGCCCGCGCGGATTTGATTGATCACATCGAGGACTGCGACGGGGCAGCGAAAATTTTCAGGCTTCTCAATAAGTTTCCAACCGTCTAGAGGGGCTATGACGCCGGCCCCGGACATGTAAATTTTTTGCATCGGATCGCCAATGAACCCGAGGCAAAACTTATTACCGAGCAAAGCTGAGATCGCCTTTAATGCCGCAACAACATCCGGATCGGTGTCCTGACTCTCATCGACAAAAATGAAGGGATACTTCTGCCCAACGACCTTGGCGATAACCGGTAGATCCCGAATCAGCTCGGTCGAAAGCCTGATAACGTCGCCATGCCCCAGAATGCCCTTCGGGTAGTCGCTCCCGACACCATAGATGAAGCGCTTCACATCACCGATCGTGAGCTTTTGGGCTCGATATCGCTCTAGGTCGGCGTGTTTACGATCTCGCGTCGGTGCCCGCGTCCTGTTCGTGAAGCCTTCAATCTCAGTTTCAGTGTCGGTGATTTTCTTGTCGAGCCGACGTCCGACCCAGTCTGCGATGTCGCTCTGAAACGGCTTCACGGCCGCCCAGAGGAAGCTGTGGATTGTGGACACATGGAACAACTGGTTGTTGCCGACATCACCCCAAATCTCGCCGACCGCGACTTCTGTGTAAGTAATGCAGGCAATCTTTTTGGACTGCGCTCGTAGAGCGGGGCCTCGTGTTTTGAGAAGATGATCGAGCGCTTTGACGATTGAGGTCGTTTTTCCCGACCCTGCACCTGAAACCATCACGAACCCGGTAGACGCATCATCGTCTAGCAAGGTTCTCAGTTCGATATCAGCCGGCGTATCCGGCTTTCCCGCACGGCTGGTCATTGATCCACCTGAACATCTTGAGGTTGGACAGGAGCGTCATCGACACCGACGACTTCAGCCGTGCCATCCGACACCTCTTCTACGATTGTGACGTGCTGCGTCAGCCAGTCTAAGCCCTGCTGGATGTAAGTAGGGACGACCCACGTCGCGTCGCTGCTAGCCAACAGGCCCAAGGCGAAGTTGGTTTTCTTGAAATGCTGGCCTTTGACGCGAGTATGGATTTTCGAAGCAAGGTCGGCCAGCGGCATCGTTCCCGCCTTGCTCCATCTCAGCTTCAGATCGTGGTGCTCTTTCTTCTGGCACCACTCAAGGTTTTCATAGGCGAAGGCCTCTTCGAGGGTTCGGCTCTTCAGCTCAGCTGTCTCCTTTCCCCACTTCACGGTTACAGGGCACTGATACGTCACCATCACATGCGCACCCGAGCCATTCTGCGGCGCTTGCAGCTTACTTTCAGGCGTTGCGGCCAGAAGGTCTTCAATCAGTATCTTGCTGGGGAGCCACTGGCGAAGGGTCTGGTTTGCCGTCACAGCTCCAGCCGTTCCTGCAGGGCATTTTGAGCTTGGCTTCGGCTCATCCCCTTCAGCCGCAGCCTCATCGTCGAGATCATCTTCCTCGTCTTCATCTTCGTCTTCACCAGCGTCGTTATCGTCTTGGGCAGCGGCGTCAGCAGCCTTCTTAGGCTTGGGCGGGTACACGCTGTCGAGGTCCGTCACGATCAGGGTCGGCAAGCCAAGAAACTCAATCAGCTTCTGGAAACGAAAGGCGAAAGCACCACCAACCTCAAGAATGCTGAGATAAGCCGCGTTCAGCTTCTGAGCGCCGTGACCAATCATCAACGGAAGTACGAGGCGCTCGACGTTACCCTCTACAAGGATTGCGCCGTCAGCGAAGAAAAGGTCGCAATGCATCAGCTTCATATATCGCTGAAGGAAATCCCGGTCGTCCTTGTTGCTCTCGTAGAAGGCCGAGAGGTTGAAAACAGAAGAGCATTGCTTGGAACCGATTTCGGCCGAACGGCGGAAATAGCGGATCGGTTTGAAGCCTCGCTCGTACAGGATGTGCGGAGAATGCGTCGTGATCACGAACTGTGTGCCGTAACCATCCGCCCCTTTGGGCGGGATGAGTTCAGTGAGCTTGCGAACGAAGGCCTGCTGGAGCTGCGCGTGCATGTGCGCCTCCGGCTCCTCGATAAACATCAGGTGGATTGGCTGGCGTTTTCCTTCCTCGCCTTCCTCTGTGACCGACCACGCAGCGTGGAGGTCGAGGAGTTAGACGCCCATGTAGATGAGATTTTTAAAACCCAACCCGTTATAGCTATCGGGGAGAGACAGGGCTTCTACGCCGCCGGTCGCTCCTTCGAGCAGGTAGTGAACTTTGGCCTGTTGATCGCCCATCAGTCGCTCCAGCCGTAGGGCTGCGCGGATCTCCAGTGCAGGGTTGGAAAGGCCGGGATACCCGAGCTTGCGCAGCGATTTGAACGTGTCCTTGAACACGTCCGAAAAATGCTTCGTCAGTTGTTCTTCAGAGAGCGCCAACGCGCGCAGGGCGTTGTGGTCGTCTTCGCGCTTGCTCTGGTTGCGAGTGTAGAAACGGCTGAGCCGCTTGGACAAATCCTCGGTTCGAGCTTGTGAGTTACCGTCGCTAAGGTGTCGTTGAGCGCTCAGGAAGTCCACCTTAATCAGCGAATTGATGATCGAGTGTCCCGTTCGCTCGGTGTCTCCCAGGATCTCTTTCGGCGTGTAAGTCTCGCCAGCGTTAGCGGGGTATAGTGACGCTTCGTCAAGAATGAAATAGCGCAGGCCGTATTCATTCTTCAGCTCGCGAGCGAGGTAGTCGCGCATGTTGCGAGGCCAAGGTTTGTAATCTGCGCCATGCTCAGCCTTATTCTGGGCGAACTTCGCAGCCTCGGTCGCCATCTTCCGGTAGCTGGCCAGCGTTTGGGCCGCGTCCTTCACGGTAAACTCAATCCGGACACCGACGAGTGCACCTTCCCATGCGGCTCTAGGCAGGAGATCCACGACCCGGTAGAGATTATCCGGATCAACGCTTATCCACACATCAAGAGTTATTGCCGGGAATTCATGGGCTTGCTCAACCGCATCTTCCGCCGGGAAATTTTCAAAGGCCGGCCAGCAATCTGCGCTGAAATCATTGACAGTGAACTTGTCTTTAGAGCCTGACAAGAACAGGTCTACTGCGTGAGTTGCTGATGTCTTTCCACTATTGTTAGCTCCAACAAATATGGTCAGGTCGTTCGCAAACTCGATACGCGCATCTTTTAACCTACGAAAATTCTTAAACGCCAGAGAGTGAAGATGCATAAGGTTTGCCCCCGCCAGATTATGCAACGCCTTGTTATTACGGAAGACTTATTATCGATTACTAACTATCGCTTAAGTTGTACCATAGTATATGGCTAACGGTAAAGAGAGTGGATTCGAGGGCAATACTGGCATTATCTCCACATCAAAAGACGGGGCGAAACGTGAGATTGGCGGTTGTGAATGAAAAGCGAGTAGAAGCTCAACCAAAGCTCAAGGGAACCTGCCCGAGCTGTGGTGGCGGCATAGTCGCCAAGTGCAGGGCGGTCAAAGTCTGACACTTGCCACTTAAGGTACATGTCGGTGGACATTAAAGTTTGAAAAAAGACAATAAAGCTCATAACTTTTCATTAAAGGCACTGTTAGATTTTAAAAAGGATAGTCCAAGTGATGGATTTAAAAATAATGAAACCAACAGAAGCATATACCATGCTTATGGAGAACGTGGCTTCAGTGTTAGATTGCCGAGAACAGGGCATACAATCAGGTATTTTGTTAGAGGACATGGAAGACCTAGAGGCAATCAATTGGTTGAATTCTTTAACATTATGGAATGGTGGATACGATAGAATTTACTCACCAGGCATCTATAACGGTTTTCTTGTTGAATACTGTAAGCCCGAATATGCCATCGGCCTCCAACACTTTTACCCTCAACTCGCAGCCCGAGAAGGGATTGAATTACCTAATGAAATATGGGATTCATCAATTTCTATTTTAATAGATATTTATGATTATGCTTTAAGAACTCGCGAATTAGATGGTAAACAGCATTGGGGAGAAGTCTTCAGAGATGACTATTTGCAGCAATGGGATAATGCATTCTTGAATAAGAGAAGACCAGTTCTTGCAAAATCAAATTTTTTAAAAAAATTGTTGGGGCTAAGCTAATTGTCCAAAAGTTAGTTTCGAACTTTGTTGTCACAAATTTTTTGGATATACACATCGTCTGATGTCTAAGTTTCGATCTTTTTTGTCATCATTGGGTCTTGTGTTCACGTTAGAAAAACACTTAGGAAGCACAAAAGTTCCAAACTTTAATGTCCTTAGACAGTCCCCCCCTATGCGGCCCTTGGTGGAGAAATGAAGCCAAGTGGTCGAATTTCATGACACTTGAGGGGCTGACTTTCTCCCGTTGATTACTTACGCCGTTGCTCTGGGCGATCTTGCAGCACCTGCAGATTGCGCCAGAAATCCTCATCAGTCTCAAATATGTCAGCAAGAACGCTAGCCTCATCATCCGTAAGACGACGCAAACCGCAGATAATATCTTCAATATCCTGCTTGCAAACACCAATAGCTTCCGCCAGTTCATCATGAGACATGTTCAGCGGTTTTAAAAATTCCTCTGCCAGCATTTCTCCCACGGTCACAGGCCCGGCGGTATCTGCTTTTGTGTAGTAAGCAAGAATCTCTGAACGCCCCTGCTCATACGTCAACTCACCTGAAATAATACGTGCCTTAATGGACTCATAGAGCGGCGTACCACAGGGGTCCATTCCTTCAAGCCTCAGGGAAGCCTCTGCTTTGCGGAAGCCCTCGATGCGTAACCGTGAATAGGGAGTCCTGGACATGTTTTTCCTTTGAATTGCAAGAGTAAAGTTCGCACAGTGAAAGCGTCAGTTCACGCAACCTCGTTAACTGACGCGCGCGATTCAAGATTTATTATTGCCGGATAAGCTATCCCCCGCAAAATCATCATGTTCGCGGTTATCCCGACGAGTAGCTGTTTGTTTACGTATCTGAGTCGCCAACGCCCCTCCAATAGTCTGTTGGATGCGAGAAGAATTGCCACTTCGCTTCATTGTCTGGTACTCAGCAGCACCGTTAGCCATACTGCTTCCCATATGGCTTGCCATGCGGCCAGCTCGCGAGAAGGATGCAGCAAAACCTTCGCTTCCCCCACTGGAGCTACCTTTACCGGATGGTTGCTCTCCCGACATGTCTAAAGAACCGGTATCTTCACCACCACCAATTACGCCGCCGGAACCCGACTCTTCGGCCATGGCAGCTTGCGCAGACTCGAACGCTGCTTTTAATGCAGAGGCTCCACCGCTGACTTGAGCTGATGCCCCCATTGCCATTGCCCCAGCACCGCTGATGGCAGTAGCGGCAGCGCCGGTAATCATACCCGCCCCAAACCCACCAATCCCTTGTAAAGACGCCCCTCCGACAACACCTGATAACAAAAGTGGCAACTTATTAGTTAATACTAATAGGATGATTGACGCCAGAAGCAAAACGATAAGGCTATTAAGATCAGGAACATCATCTTTAATAACAGAAAAGTATTGATCTATAAATGACTGTCCAATGCCGATAATTAATGTCATTGTGAACAGCTGAATACCGATTGATAAAACAGTACGCAAATAATTAATTGTAATATCAGAAGTCCACTTCGAACCTCCAAACCCAAGCAATATGATTCCTGCATAACATAACACCCACGCAGAAACCAACATTATCAACATATTTATGGCGATAAGAGACATTACAACCAAAACGATTATCGCGACAGAAATCATTATCGTGGATATCATTGGTGACCAGATCGATGCTGCAGAACTTATTTTCGTTAATATCAAAAATGCCATATCAACTATACTTGAAGGCGAAATGCCTGCGCTGGTTCCTAATGCATTTGCGGCAAGCTCTCTCATAGAATCAATTATAGCTTTAGATATCGCAGGGCCATGATTTAAAAGATAATAGAAAAAACCAGTCACAGTGAAGAATCTTATTATTTCTGCAAGCAAATCTTGCAAACCTCCCCCTTTCATGGCGATTAAACCAAAAGTCCAAACCATACTTATTAATGCCAGCCCCCAAAATAGCCAATTCGCATAATTATCAATTACTGTCGTCCATGTACTGGCAACTTGCTGATACTTATCTAATAAAGTATCAAGTAAACCACTGCTATCCAGTTGGCCTGCATAGGCATTTATAGAAAAGAAAAATACCACACCTAAACATGTAAGTTTGCTTGCAATTTTCATAATCACCAATCTCGCTTAGGGCTTGGACTATTATTACCATGAAGCACACAATTATCGTATTTATTCCCATTAGGCGTATTTCCTGGTGGCAATAAACACTCCTTATCTTTTCTTTCACAAGAACATAGAATCAACGAAGTTATTACAGCAAATAATATCAAAAATTTATTTCTCATTATTTCCCCTCACCAAACTCTCTTAGGGCTTTGTTTATTTTCCCCAGCTAAAACGTTCTCATCAGCTACTCTTTGTTGAGCTTCTTTATCTGCCTGTACTTGAGCCAATGTCATTGCGGCATTCTGTTGAGCTACCAGAAGTGAGCGTATCTGCAGGAGCTGATTAGCCTGTGCACTGGCAAGCTGATTACCGGCCTGAATTGCTTTCATCTGGCCCGTAGCCCCACTAGCCTGAGACTGGAGTTCTGCGACATTATCAGCATCTTGCTGCAAGGTTTGCTGCTGTTGGTCTATTACTTTGAAAACGGCATCATTCGCTTTTTTACGCGCTTCTGAATTATTCCGCTCAGCACTACGAAGTGCGTCGATCTCGGCTGAAGTACACTCAATATTGCTATTAAAACAAGGAGAAGATTTATAGTAGTTAATGTCCTGATAACGTTTTAGATATGAATCCAGACTCCCGGCCTGGTTCTTGTAATAGTTAAGCGTGTCTTGAGCCTGTAGTAATTTGTTTATAGTGGAATTGGCCTGATCCCAGATATATGCTGCAGGTGCGGCAGTATTTTGCAGCATGCTTTCATACTGCTGGAGTTGAGTCTGGTACTGCTGGATTTGTTTTGCAACGGCCTGAACGTTATTGACTGCGCTGATTGTCGTTTGAACCACGTTAGTACCATCAATAACAGGAATCCCGGCTTTAGCCGCCAGAGCGATAAGCGATACGGAAATGAAAATGGGCACCGTTTTTTTAGCGGCTAAAATCCCTCTCAATGATGTAAACATCTGAACCAATAGCTTCATATTGCACCTCAATATTAACTGGTTATTTATATTGAACACTCTCACTGTTAACAGTCGCTGAAGTATGGAAAGCTGCGTCTGAGCAACAGTCATATGACTCTCCATATCGGCGGTAGCCGATTAGCCTCGCAGAGCAGAATTCCTCTTGAGCATCGAAGATGCAAATGGGGAAAAGTAAAGTTCGATAAACAGCTTGCTGGTTAGCTAACTTTACATGTCCTGCCCCACAGTTACCGTTGTATATCTGTGTACGTATTGTGTATTCCTGTGTACAGGATGTGTTTTTTTAAGTATTACTGCAGGATTACTCGAATAAAAATCTGCAGCAAATCTGTTTTTTTCAAGGGAAATTATATTTCTCCCGTTTGAAAATAACTTTTGATAGTTATATATTGGTGCCCGCCAACTTTATTCATGTTTCGATATATTGTAAGAAGTCTTTTAATTGTCCATGAACTAGTTTAGTTACTATATCTCAGCATGTGACCTGCAGATTTTAGCGGCTAAAATCTGCCCCCTATGCATAAGGCTAGGGGCGTACCTCATATGTCATGAAAACCTACCTCAAATGTCTATATAACAAGTACGTAGGTAATATCCTCTTCTGGCGTCCAACCATCGGCCTTTGGCCGATTCTAGATTTCAAAGCGCCTGCTCAGGCAGGTGATTTCAAAGACTGTAGATCCTGAACGATCCTGTAAATACTGCTGAATAGTAAAAAATCGGGCCGCTGTAGCACGCTACCGGGCCGCTATAACACGCTATCGGGCCGTTGTGACACAATATCGGGCCGTTGTGACACGTTTTATCCTAGAACCGTTCAAATCAATTCCAATTTCCAGCAATTGCACGGAATCTTCTTTCAATCTCCGACGATAGTTACGTAAAGTCATATTACTCGTTCCTTCACCGCACACTGCTAATAGCAACGTATCTATATACCACCCCCCTAAAGGATTATTCCTATGGGTTAAGACGTGGCGAGCAACTGCCTGGCTAATACCATGTTGTAGCCGAGCTATAGGGCCAGGATGATAATAAAATGGCAAATCTTTTTTGAGTAACATAGCTAATGCAACACCCAGACGGACACGCCATAAACGGCGTACTCCCCCAGTCAAAGGATTAGGGCGAGTCATAGGTGATGGCACTACATGATCTATTAGTCCCCCTATTATACAGTCGCCGCTTTTCTCTAGCTCTGGCGTTATAATTTCAACTGTTGCAACGCGAAGATCTAAAAGCAATTTTTGTATACGACCATAACTATATTGAGCATCAGATAACGTTCGGCGTACTTTCGCTGGATCTACTAATAATTCGATTCCACCATCAGAAATTTCACGACGTTGCTCGGCAACATATAATATTGTCTCAACGATATCGGCATGACGCTGCCCGAGCCGTCCGGTAACACGACAACGTCCGAAACTTGTCTCCATCCATTGTCCCTTCATCTCCTTAGGGCGCTGGCTTGGCTGGTACAGTATTACTCGGGCTTGCCATGCTGTACTAGTGGGTACCACTTTATTACCAGTTGTCATTGTCAGCCCCACTCCAAGAAGATTTTCTTTCTTTAATAAGCTTTTTATTATTCTTCGGGCTAAACGCAGTTATTCTTAATACTCCCCCCTCATGTCTCTGTAACCAACGATCTGGGGCACGCTCACCATAATTTGCTTTATTGATTCCAAATCTAACAAATTAATTTCGAATATCCTCAGAAATACCATACGTCTTCGCTTCTAAGGTGGTCATACCTGCTAGATAAGATTGCCACCGTATATTATCAACCAGGACACTACTACCTCTACTTGCCTGTTGTATATCACCAACTCCCATCGTAGCTGCGCCTTTGTTTGAATGATGTAGAAATATAATCGAACACCCATTATCAGCAGCAATACCTTCTAGCTTTCCAATGACTTTGGACATTGCTCCACTATTATTCTCATCTTCATGGTGAAAACGACGAAGAGTATCCAAAATTATCAACCGTCTACCTTTTGAAATCTCATCGATCAAGTTGCTCCAATCTGGCAAGAAAATATTTGGGCATTTCCCTACCAAAGGTTCGACAAATAGTCGATCAGCTACAATCTGCTGCTGACATGCTGTTAAATATTTTCCCAAAGCATATAGACGATGGTGAACGATGGTTGCAGAGTCCTCCACAGGTAAATATGCCACTAATCCAGTTGGATAATCACCAAAGTTTAAAAGATCCACACCACAAGTAATCTGCACAGCCAGTTGTAATGCCAGAATTGACTTTCCAACACCTCCCGGAGAAACAATCGCTCCGACAGTACCAATAGCTAAATTAGGCAAAACGTAATCAATTGGCTGTGGCGGAGCTTCAAACGCTTCCATTATGTTCAATGACATTGCTGTTACCTACCTAAAACAATACCGGGTCTGGCCGCTTTAAACATTGCTGATTTACGATCCGCAATCCACTGTTCTACTTCAGATAACTGCCATGCAACATTTCGGCTAGTAAGTGCTATACGGCGAGGAAACTCACCTCGCTGCTCAAGGTTATAAATAGTCCGGGCTGACAATGGGATCATTTCCAGAAGCGTTTTTCTGTTAATGAGCGTGCTATGTGCCTTTGGTTGCATCTGCCTTCCTCCTGTTTCCAATCAGGCCTATACAATGCCAAGCATTACCGCTTGATAAAACCTATTCATTGACTAAAATGGTTGACATGAAAATCATCCCTTGGGAAGGCTGTGACCTCACAGTTGCAGCAGCATTTAAAGTATTTGTAGAGCGTAGCTCTCCGTATTCCACATTTTCACGGCGGTATCCAATACTGCGCCTGATACAGAAAGTGATTGACCCTGCAATAGCTGCTTATAAAAATTCTTTGCCACCAAGCCATAAGGACTACATTTCTGGCGGAGGAATTGAATTTAGTGAACTACTCAAAAATGTGGGTTTTAATGTGGTAGCACGCGCACAAAGACTTCTTTTGCGTCAATTCATTCTGACTTCAGATAGTCAAAATTCTCTCGATAAATGCTTTATTGCTACA
>Ga0308166_1002869_pt1 | contig 15248 bp, 12 predicted proteins | sample PhyCR2_2_FD_202137 | JGI IMG/M metagenome (GOLD analysis project Ga0308166, IMG submission 202137) | Phyllosphere microbial communities from UC Gill Tract Community Farm, Albany, California, United States - DLSLCC.R2 | ecosystem: Host-associated > Plants > Phyllosphere > Unclassified | place... | reverse complement strand
GTGCGCGCGAGCGCCGCCGCGGCCATCCAGCCGGCCGTGCCGCCGCCGGCGATGACGACGCGGCGGATCGGGCGGCCGCGGTCCGGGTTGTTGACGGTATCGTTCATGTCTCCTTCTCCCTCGTTAGCGGTTGATGCGGCGCAGCAGCTGGGCGCGCAGCACGCGCGCGCCGTCGTCCGTCAGCGGCGCCAGCGCGTAGCGGGCGTCCTCGGGCAGGTGCGCGAGGCTGGCCGCGTCCGGCTCGAAGATGTAGTGGCGGAAGATCTCCTGCCACGCGCGGCGCTGCTCGGCCGGCAGTTCGCGCAGCGACAGCAGCGCCAGCATCAGCGCGTTCGTCGGCGTGTCCATGTAGTCCGGCGACTGGCGCCACCAGTAGTTGACGAGCACGTTGAACGGCGCCAGCGCCTCCACGTGGTGCCACCACATCGACGGGATGAACAGCGCGTCGCCCGGCCCCATCTCCGCCACCTGCGCGTGCGCGAGCGCCTCGGCATAGCGCGGAAAGCGGTCGAAGTCCGGGTCGCGCACGTCGACGAGGCTGATCGCCTGGCCGGCCGGGTTGAAGTCGAGCGGGCCGACGTACAGGTTCTTCAGCTGGTCGGGCGGGAACAGCGTGAAGCGGCGCGTGCCGACGGCGACCACGGCGAGGTTGTCCGGCAGGTCGTAGTGGGTGGCGACGACCGTGCGGTTGCCGATCCAGATCGACGCCAGCGGATCGCGCGCGCCGAGGGCGACGTCGTTTTCCGCACGCAGGCCGGGCAGGGCGCCGTCGATCGACGTCGAGCCGACGTAGATGGCGCCGGGATCGGGGCGCACGCGGTGCGCGGCCAGCTCGTCCAGCACCTGGTCGAGGCGCGCGCGCGCATTGTGGAAATTGAAGCCGGTGATCGTGTCGTTGTAGAAGAAGCGGCCGCCGATGTCGGGCGGGCCGAGCATCGCATTCACGGTCGCGTCACGATAAAAGCGGCGCAGGTACGCGTCCGCCTCGGCGGCGCCGGCGCGGCCGGCCTGCACGAGCGGCCAATCGGCGGCGAGGCCGCGCACGACGTACGGCGCAGTGGCGCGCAGCATCTCGTCCGGCAGCCGTCCGTCGACGGCCGCGACTTCGCGCACGTGTTCAACGATGGCCATGGGCGCGGTTCTTGCGGGCGATCAGGTTGCGGAACTGGGCCAGCGATGCCACCGCCATGTAGATGGCCTGCAGCCAGCCGGCGCGGTGCAGGCCGGCCAGCTGGTCGGCACTCAGCGTCGCCAGGCGCTCTTCGTGGATCGTGTAGAAGCCGGCCAGGCGGTTCTGCGAGCCGTCGTCCAGCTCCACGTCCAGCACGAACGATTCGATCAGGTCCAGCTCGACGAGGGCGGCGACGAACGCCCGCGACGCCGAGAGGCCGTCGTGGATCGTGCGCAGCACGGAACTGATGCGCTCCAGGTATTCGCTGGAGCCGCCGTAGGTGAGGAACAGCGCCTCGCCCTCGATGCCGCCGTCGCGCACGCGCGGGCTGCCCAGGTCGATGTGGATCGCCAGTTCGTCGCCGTTGCGGCCGATCATGAACGGCTGGCGCTCGACGGTCAGGGGAATCGCCGGCGCGTCCCAGCCGTCCGGACCGAGGAACAGGTTCTCGCCCTGTTCGAAGCCGAGCAGCGCGACCGCGTCGTAGCCGCCGTTGCCGTCCTGGGCGAACACGATCGGGTAGCAGGCCTGCAGGTCGCGGAACTCGGCCGGGAAGGTCAGGGCGGACATGACGGCGTCGCCGTACGCGGCGCCGCGGGTGGTGACCACGCGCAGGTGCTTGTGGTCGACGTTGTTCAGGATTGCGTGGTTGGGCATCGTGTGTCTCTCTCGTTGTCGTTATCGATGTCGTGGTCGTTGCGGTCGTTCAGCCCGGCGGCATGCCGTAGCGCCGGATGTGGTCGAGCAGCTCGCGGTTGGCCGGCAGCAGCGGCAGCATCCGGGCCGTCAGCCGGGCGGCCTCGCGCAGCGCGGCGTCGGCGGCGTCGGGCAGGTCCGACGCGCGTTGGGGGAATTCGGCCCGGAAGCCCATGCCGTACAGGATGTACTGCCAGCTGGCGGACGGGAAGATCTCCTCGATGCGCGGGAAGTCGCGACGCGACGGCGCGCGCGTGCGCCACAGCGCCAGCAGCTCGCGCAGGCGCGCGGACTGCGTGTGCGCGGCGCGGTGGTCGTGCCAGTACGGCGAATCCGTGCGGTGGCTCAGCACGTAGTGCAGCTTGAGGAAATCGATGATGCGTTCCCAGCGATAGGTGAACGCCTCGTTGAAGCGGGCGGCGATCGTATCCATCTGCGCGCGCGTGGCGGGCAGGTCGTCGGCGAGCCAGGCGGCGGACAGCTCCACGAGCGCGAGCGCGGAGGCTTCCAGCGGCTCGATGAAGCCGGCCGACAGGCCGATGGCGACGACGTTGCGTTCCCAGAAGCGCGCGCGGTAGCCCGGATCGAACGCGATCTTGCGCGGGGCCGGCACGTCGGCGCCGGTGCCGGTCGCGTCCAGGTAGGCGCGCAGCGTCCGCTCGGCGCCCGCATCGTCGCAATGCGCGCTCGAATAGACGTAGCCGATGCCGCGCCGCGTGGGCAGGCCGATGTCCCAGATCCAGCCGTGCGCCTGCGCCGTCGACGTGGTCTGCGATGCGATCGGCGCGTCCGGTGTGGCGTACGGGACCTGCACCGCGAGCGCGCGGTCGTTGAACAGCACGTCCCGCTGCGAGACCAGTGGCACGCCGTAGTGGCGCCCGAGCAGCAGTGAGGCCATGCCGGTGCAGTCGACGAACAGGTCGCCTTCGACGATGCCCGCTTCGCGCGTGCGCAGCGCGGCGACGTCGCCGTTCGGGTACGACGCGATGTCGACGACGTGGGCGACCACGTGGCGCACGCCCAGCTTGCCGGTGCAGTGGCGCTGCAGGAAGGCGCCGAACTTGCCGGCGTCGAGGTGGTAGCCGTAGTTGGCGACGCCGGCGTATTCGGGCGTCTGCGGCTGCTTCGGCGCGCGCCCGGCCACGCACAGGTGCGGCTGGTAGCTCACCAGGTCGGCGAACGGCACGGCGCGCGCGCCCGCCTGCCAGGCGGCGGGCAGGTTTGCGTCGCCGTAGCCCTGGGGCAGGGAAAACGGGTGGAAATAAGTGTCGCCCGGGCCGCCGTCGACCCAGGCGTCGAAGCGCGAGCCCTGCTTGAAGGCGGCGTCGCATTCGCGCAGGAAGTCGGCCTCGGCGACGCCGATGCGCTGCAGCGTCTCGCGCATCGAGGGCCACGTGCCCTCGCCGACGCCGATCGGCGGCACACCCGGGGATTCGACCAGCGTGACGGTCAGGCGCGGGTGCTCGGCCGCGAGCACGCCCGCGACCAGCCAGCCGGCGGACCCGCCGCCGACCACCACGACGTGTTCGATGGATTCACGCATCACAACTTCCTTTCTCCGGTGAGCCGCATGAGTCTACCGCAAAAAGCTGTTTTTGGAACAACTTTATGATCGTTGAAACCGATTACGGCAGGCTGCGCGTCCGCCGCAGGGAGAGACTATCCCCCTGCGGCGCGGCACTGTGGCCCGGACGCTACACGCGCGCTCCCGTCAGAACTTGTAGCGCGCGCCCAGCATGTAGCGCGGGCCCGACTGCGTGACGTACAGGGCCTGCGCCGTGGTGCGCCCGTGGACCCGGGTCGTCTCGTTGGTCAGGTTGATCGCCTCGAACTGCAGCGACAGCTGCGGCGTCACGTTGTAGCCGACCGACACGTCGAGCTGGCCGTACGGCTCCACATACTGCGGGTTCGGGCCGGCGCTGTCGAACGTCGACGACAGGAACTCGCCGCGCCAGTTGTAGGCAGTACGCACATTCCACTTGTCGTTCTCGTAGATGCCCACGAGGTTGGCCGAATTCGACAGGCCGACGAGCGCGAACTGCTCGCCCAGCCCGGCGTTATCGTAGCGCAGGCCCGAGTGCACGTACGTGTAGTTGGCGGAGATGCCGAAGCCCGTGTTGCCGAACATGTGCTGCAGGTTCAGCTCCAGGCCGTTCAGGCTGGCCTTCTTCTGGTTCGAGAACGACGTGATCCGGAAATGCGCGACCGGGTCGCCCGGCTGGCCGACGATGTCGCCCGTCGGATTGCCGCTGCTGTCCACGCCCTTCACGGTGACGCCCGGTGCCGTCGGGTGGTGCGTGAAGATGTACGTGCGGATGCAGGCCGGGTCCGTGCCGCAACCGGCCGCCGACGCCTCGTTCCACAGCGCGCCGCCGACCGGGGTGTGCAGGTTGAACGGCGTCAGGTCGAGCTTCGACTGGCCGGCGTAGTTCTCCAGGTCCTTGTAGAAGGCGTTGACCGAGAAGAAGCTGTTCTGCGCGTAGTACCATTCCCACGAGAGGTCGAAGTTCTTCGACTTCACGGGTTTCAGGGCCGGATTGCCCTGCGAGCCCGTGCCGCCGTCGACGCGGGCCAGGCGGTCCAGGATCTGGCCGCCGGCGATCTGGTCGTAGCGCGGGCGGCCGATCGTCTCGCCATAGCTGGCGCGTACCTTCATGTCGGCGCGCAGTTCCATGTCCCAGTCGACCGACGGCAGCAGGTTGTGGTACTTGCCCGTCAGCGTGGTGAACGTCGGTGCGCCGAACGACACCGGGAATTCGTTGGCCGAGACCATCGTGATGCCGGTCGCCGCCGGCACGAGGGCGGTGGAGACGACGTCCGTCTTTTCGTAGCGCACGCCGACCGCCGTGTGCATCGGCCAGCGCGTGTCCCAGTCCGTGTTGAACTGCAGGTACAGGCTCTTCGACTTTTCCTCGGTGCGCTGGTCGGTGTCGAACGTCGATTTCGGCAGGTACAGTTCCGGCAGGCCGGACGCCTTGGCGGCCGCGTCGCGCACCTGGGCGAAGTTGAACGTGTAGAAGCGGTTGAACAGATTCGGGTTCTGGCTGCCGGACAGCTGGTCGAAGTACTGGCGGATCGTGTCGGGATGCCACAGGCTGCTCGGGTAGTCGGACGCCTTGGTGGCGCCGGTCCAGGTGTCGCGCTGCTGCGTCGAGAAGGCGGAGCGGTTCTTGACGTTGATGGCGCCCAGGCCGAAGTTCAGGTTCGACGATTCCAGCATCTTGAGGCGGCCCTTGAACTGGGCCTGCGACACCTCGCCCTTCATGTAGCCGTTCTGGAATACGGAACCCGTGACCTGCTGCGGCGCGTTCACGAAGTCGGCGCCGCGGATCGACAGCACCGGGAACTCCTGCGAGAAGTCGGCCGTCGTGTCGCCGCGCGAGAAGCTCGACGTGCCCAGCGTGTTGTTCGAGCCGAACGGGCTGTCCGCCTTCGACTCCGCGGTCGAGCGGTGCGCGTCGAATTCCAGTTTCAGGTCGTTCGTCGCGCGCCACTGCGTGTTGAAGCCGATCGACTTGTTCTGCGTCTTGGTGGCGAAGTCGGCGCCGCCCATGGCGATGTCGCTGTTCCCGGCCGGGATGAACTCCGTGTACACCAGCGGGGCGGCGATCGGGCCATTGGTCCACGTGGAGGCGGACGGGCCGAAGTTGAACCAGGCGGAGACGTCGTTGCGCTTCGTCTGCAACTTGTTTTCCGAGTACGTGTAGTCGAGCGTGGTCGTCAGCGCCTTGACCGGCGCCCACTGCAGGGTGAGCTGGCCGTTGGTGCGCTGGCGCTTCACGCCGGTCATGCTGTAGTTCAGGTTCTGCGGCACCTGGTAGATGTCGCCCGGTTTCGGCCGGTTGACGATGTTTTCCGAGCCGGCGGTGCCGGGTTGCGGGATCGTGCCCCAGTTGTTCTCGTCGCCGCGGAACGGGCCTTTCCAGCCGCTCGACACGGACGCCTGGTTGTAGCCCAGGTTGCGTTCCTGGTAGCTGGCGCTGATGCCCAGGCCGAAATGGCCGTCCTTCGTCGTGGTCGAATAGATGCCGGAAAATTCCGGCGTCGTCGAGCTGCTGGCCTTGACGTCGCCGGGCAGGTTGTTGTTCGACGTGTCGTGCACGCCCTTGATGCCGATGCTGGAATACGTGCCCAGCCGGTCGAGCGGGCGCGCGGTGATCACGTTGACGGTGGCGCCGATGCCGCCGGTCGGGGTCTCTGCACGGCTCGTCTTGTACACCTGCAGCTGCGAGATCGCTTCCGACGCCAGGTTGGAAAAGTCGAACGAGCGGCCGTTCAGGTCGCCCAGGTTCGACGTCGGCATCTGGCGGCCGTTCAGCAGCACCATGTTGAAGTCGGGGCCGACGCCGCGCACGGTGATCTTCTGGCCTTCGCCGTTGACGCGGTCGATCGACACGCCGGAGATGCGCTGCAGCGATTCGGCCAGGTTCGTGTCGGGGAACTTGCCGATGTCCTCGGCCACGATGCCGTCGACGATGCCGTCGGAATTGCGTTTCAGGTTCAGCGACGAGGCCAGCGACTGGCGCAGGCCCGTGACGACCACCTGCTGCACGGCGGTGGTGGGGATGTCGCCGCCGCGGCTGTCGTCGGGCGCGGTCTGGGCATGGACCGGCAGCAGGGCGGCGCAGGCGCTCGCCACCGCCAGGCTCATCAGTTTTCGGGTCTGTCTTGGGTAATCCATGGGGTCTCCTTTGTTTTTCTGCTTCTTTTCGCTTCTTCTCTGCCGTCGTGGCCGCTGGACGCTTTCCATTGCTTGGAAACGTTTCCATATCGTGATGGAATCTTATGTTCAGAAAATTTAATTGTCAACGGAATATTCTGTTGCCCGCGGCGCAGCGCGGGGCCTGGCGTCGGCTGCGCGCAACAGTGAAAACCCGGCGTGAGGAGCGCGGCGGGGCAGGGCGCGGCACCGCCGGGTCGTCCCGGCGAAAACGAATGAAACTTGTCTGGGAAGGTTTCCAAGCAATGCCTATTTTCATGCTGCTTTGCAATGGCCAGAGCGCCGGGCGCCGCATGCGTGACATGACGAAATGGCAAGCTCATGGCATCATGGCGGGCTACGGCGCCGCGCGGTGCGGTCCCGTACGGGATGGGGAGACAGGGATGCGGGTGGGATCGTGGATGGCGCCAAGGATGGCGGCACTGCTGGCGGCACTGCTGGCGGCGGGATGCGCGCCGCCGCTGCGGCCGCTGCAATCGTTGTCCGATCCGGAGGTGCAGCGCGTCATGCGGCGCGAACAGGTGCAGGGCCTGGCGCTGGCGACGATCGAGAACGGCCAGGTGGCGAAGGTGCGGGTGTTCGGCATGCGCAATGCCGCGCTGGGCAACCCGCTGACGCCGGACACGGTACTGTACGGCGCGTCGCTCACCAAGACCGCGTTCGCCTACATGGTGCTGCAATTGGCCGACGAAGGCCGGCTCGACCTCGACGCGCCCCTGAGCCGTTTGCTGCCGCACCCGCTGCCGGCGTACCGCCTGCGTCCGTTCGACTTTTCCGACCTCGCCGGCGACGCGCGCTGGCAGGCGCTGACGCCGCGCATGCTGCTCGCGCACGGCGGCGGCTTCGCCAATTTCCGCTGGCTCGAACCGGACGGCCGCCTGCGCCTGCACGTCGACCCGGGCACGCGCTACGCGTATTCGGGCGAGGGCTACATGCTGCTGCAGCTCGTCATCGAGCAGGGGCTCGGGCTGGACGTCGGGCAGGAGATGCAGCGGCGCGTGTTCGACCGCTTCGGCATGCGCCGCACGAGCATGCACTGGCGCCCCGAGTTCGCCGACAACGTGGCGGACGGCTACGGCTTCGACGGCGCCGTGCAGCCGCACGAGCGCCGCTACCGCGTGCGCGCGGCCGGCTCGATGGACACGACGATCGCCGACCAGGCGAAACTCTGGGCCGGCATCATGCGCGGCGACGGCCTGCGCCCCGACACGCGCGCGGCATTGACGACGGGCTGGCTGCCGATCGCGTCGCGTCACCAGTTCCCGACGTTCGACGCGGGCGAGGCGGAGTGGCCGCAGAAACTGGCGGCGGGGCTGGGTGTCGTCACGTTCGAGGACCGCAGCGGGCCAGGGTGGTTCAAGGGCGGCCACGACGACGCGGCCGCAGCCTTCGTCCTGTGCCTGGAAACGGGGCAGCGCTGCGTCGTCATGCTGTCGAACGATGTGCGCGCGGAGCGGATCTTCCCGGAGCTGGGCCGGCAGGCGCTGGGCCCCGACGACATGCCGTGGAGCTGGGAGTTCGCGTGGATGGATCCGCAATGAGGACGGATGCGGATCAGCGGCGGGTAACGACGTTGTCCCTTTGCAGGTAGGGACGTAAATACCGTGGGCGCGGCGCCTGCGCATGAGCGCGTCGTCCCTGCGCAGGCAGGGACCCAAGTACCGTGTGCGTTACGCCGTCGCGCGCAACTTGGGTCCCCGCCTGCGCGGGGACGACGGTGTGTCGTGTTCTGTCAAGATGGGTTTCCGCCTGCGCCGGAACGGCGGTGCGTCCGGCACGTTTCGGCCCGCCTTGCTACACTTGCCGTTTTGCCCGGAGCACCCGTTTGACCTCGCAATCCCCCCTCGACAGCCTGGAACGCCCCGACCATGCCCACGCGGCGCCGGCCGCGATGCCGACCTGGCTGATGCTCCTGATCGCCGCCGCGTGCGGCCTGATCGTCGCCAACATCTATTATGCGCAGCCCCTCGTCGGCCCGATCCGCGCCGCCATCGGCCTGCCGGCCGGCGCCGCGGGCCTGATCGTCACGCTGACGCAGATCGGCTACTGCGCCGGCCTGCTGCTCGTCGTCCCGCTCGGTGACCTGGTCGAGAACCGCCGCCTCGTGCTGGCGCTCGTGGCGCTGCTCGTCGTGGCGCTCGTCGCCGCGCCCGTCGTGCCGGGCCTCGGGCACCCGGCACCCGCGTTCCTCGCGTGTTCGCTGCTGATCGGCTTTTGCGCCGTCGCCGTGCAGGTGCTGGTGCCGTACGCGTCGCACATGGCGCCGGAAGCGTCGCGCGGCCGCGTGGTGGGCAATATCGTCAGCGGCCTGATGTTCGGCATCATGCTGGCACGCCCCGTCGCCAGCTTCATCACGCACGTGTGGTCGTGGCAGGTCGTGTACGGGGTGTCGGCGGTGCTGATGGTGGTGCTCGGGATCGTGCTGCGCCTGCTGCTGCCGGCGCGCCGGCCGCAGTCGGCGCTCGGCTACCTCGGCCTGCTGGCGTCGATGCGCGGCCTCGTGCGCGATCTGCCCGTGCTGCGCCGCCGCGCCGTCTACCAGGCCGGCATGTTCGGCGCGTTCAGCGTGTTCTGGACCGTGACGCCGCTGCTGCTCGCCAGCCCGGCCTACGGCCTGAACCAGCGCGACATCGCGTGGTTCGCGCTGGCCGGCGTGGCCGGCGCGATCGCGGCCCCGATCTCGGGACGCGTGGCGGACCGCGGCTGGACGCGGCCGGCGACGGCGTTCTGCATGGTGCTCGGGCTGCTGTCGTTCGTGCCGACCCTGGGCGCGGCGGCCGGCGGCAACGTCAATCTCGGGATTCTCGTCGTGGCCGCGATCGCGCTCGACTTCGCCGTGTCGGGCAACCTCGTGCTGGGCCAGCGCGCGATCTATGCGCTCGGCGCCGAGGTACGCGGCCGCGTCAACGGCATTTATATGGCGACGTTCTTCCTGGGCGGGGCGGCCGGGTCGGCGCTGGGGGCGTGGAGCTTTGCGCACGGCGGCTGGCAGGCCGCGTGCGCCGTGGGGATGGGACTGATCGGGGTGATGTTCGCGGTGTTTCTCACCGAGCCCCGCGGGTAATCACTTCGCGGTCTTGAGCATCGCCGGATAGCCGACGTCCTCGGTCGCCTTCTTCAGGTCGGCGACCGTGGCCTGGGCGTCGTCGTAGACGATCACGGCTTCGCGCTTCTCGTAGCTGACCTTGACCTTGGCGACGCCCGGTACCTTCGACAGCGCGGTCTTGATCGTGATGGGGCACGTGGCGCAATCCATCGTCGGCACGTTCAGGGCGACGGTCTGCTGCTTGGCCGACGCCAGCGGGGCGGCGACGACCAGGACGGCGGCGGCAAGGGTGCGGTAGAAATTCATGGTGAGTCCTCAGTAAAACAACGGGGCGACCAGCGGGAAGCCCAGCAACAGCGCGACGAACAGCGCGCAGGCGATGAACACGCGCCGCATCAGCGGACGCGTGGTGGCGCAGGAACCGTCCGCCAGGTCGCACTGGCGGGCGGGCCGGAACACGAGCCAGCCGGCCCACGCCAGCGCGCCCACGGTGAGGGCGATGGCGTACGGCGTGACGGGCTTCAGGGCCTGCAGGTTGGCCATCCACGCGCCCGTCACGCCGACCAGCACGAGCGCGAGCGGCAGCACGCAGCACGTGGAGGCGAGCAGCGACGCCAGCACGGCGACCGCGATCAGCCGGCCGGCCTTGCGTTCAGTGGGCGCAGCGGTGGTGGCCATGGCGGATCAGAGCGCGCGCGACGTGATCGTGTACTGGAACGACGCCGGATCGAGCGAGTCGTACGCTTCGCCGCGGCTCTGCGCCTGCGGGTACATCAGGAAGCCGACCTTGCCGGCGGCGGAACCCGGCAGGCGCACGTCGTGGGCGAAGTTGTAGCCCATCCAGTTGCCTTCCCAGCCGCCGAACAGCGCGCGCTTGACCGGGGCCACGACCGGATTGTCCGGGTCCTTGATCCAATCCGGCGTTTCCTGGCGCATCACCTTGGCGACGTCGGCCGGGTCCATCGCGACCCAGCCGTGCTGCTTCAGGTACACCTCCGAGCGGCAGTGCTGCGCGCCCTGCAGCGCGGCCGGCTTGCCGCCCAGTTCCTTGTAGCCGAAGGCGCTCGGGGCGATGCGGATGCCGTACACGTCGCGCGCCGGCACGCCGGCCGCGCGCGCGAGGCCGACGAACAGGCCGTTCAGGTCGGCGCACTTGCCGCCGAAGTTGCCGGTCTCCAGCATCGTCTTGATGTCGCCCGTGCCGCAGCCCTTGACCTTCGGCTCGCGGAACGTGTTCAGCACGATCCAGTCGTACAGGCGCTGGACTTTTTCCTCGTCCGTGCGCGCGCCCTTGGTGATCGTCAGCGCGGTCTTCTTGACGATGCCGTCGAGCGGCATCAGGTCGGTCGGCTGCAGCCACAGGCGCAGGTCCTCGGCTGCTTCGCCGCCCGGCGTGCGGGTCTTCCAGTTCTCCGCGCGGTCGCGGGTCTGGATGCGCGAGACGACTTCCAGCACCGGCGGCGCGCTGCCGTCGAATTCGGCGACGAGGAAGCGGGCGCCGTAGTGCGGGTCGCTGTCGATGTGCGCCTTGGCCGCATTGCCCGACCAGTTGTTCGACAGGGTGCGCTGCCAGTCGGTGTCGATCGACGGCAGCGGGATCCACACGGTCGACGGACCGGCGGCGCGCTGCAGGTTCACCTTCGTCACCACCTCGTAGCTCTTCCAGTCGCCCGGACGCGGGTCGAAATGGCGCTCCTGGGCCGCTTCCGCCGCCAGCAGCGTGCGCGGCAGCGCGGTGGCCAGGGCCAGGCCGCCGGCGGCTTTCAGCAGCGTGCGGCGGGCGAGGATGGTTTTGGTGTCTTGCATGTCGTGGTTCCTGTTATGGATGTTTCGGTTGTTGTTGTCGGGTTGCGGCCGGCTCGGCCAGCAGGGCGTCGATCGCGCCGCGCAGGCGGGTGTCGTCCGGCGGGATCTCGCCCACCGTGCGCCAGCGCGCGCGGCCGGCGCGGTCGAGCACGATCGTCGTGGGCATCACGCCGGGCGTCCAGGCCTTGAACGCGGCGCCCGTGCGGTCGCGCAGCACGGGATAGGGCAGCGGGTGCGCGCCCGTGAAGCGTTCGATCGTGTCGAGCGGTTCCTTGTAGTTCACGCCGACGACGGCCACGCCGTCGCGGCCGGCCAGCCGGCCCAGCACGGGCAGTTCGTCGACGCACGGGCCGCACCAGCTGGCCCAGAAATTCACGACGACGACCTTGCCGCGCAGGCTCGCCAGATCCCACGGTTGCCCGTCCAGGCCCGTGACCTGCAGCGCCGGCGTCGGCTGCTGCGCGGGCCACGGACGCAGCGTGGCGTCTTTCGCCGCCGCGCCTCCGGCGGACAGGATGCCGGCGAGCAGGGTTGCGGTCAGGCGGGTAGACATCCTCGTGGGCATCGGCAGTGGGCGGACCTGATGGAAAACAGGTCGTCATGATACCAGACGGCACCCGCGCGCGCTGGCCCGGCAACGAAAGTTGGCGCCAGGCGACAACGATGTTCATAATCCGGCAACGAAGGAGAAACTCATGAACAACTGGATCTGCCTGGCCATCGCCATCCTGTCGGAAACCGTCGCCACCACCGCGCTGAAAGCCAGCGCCGGCTTCACCCGCCCGCTGCCCGCCGTCGTCGTCGTGCTCGGCTACGGGCTGGCCTTCTACTTCCTGTCGCTGACCTTGCGCACCATTCCGCTCGGCGTCGCCTACGCCGTATGGTCGGGCGTGGGCATCGTCCTGATCACGGCGGCGGGCTGGCTGCTGTACGGGCAAAAGCTGGACGGGGCGGCGGTGGCCGGCATCGGCCTGATCGTGGCCGGCGTGCTCGTGATGAATCTGTTCTCGAAGACGGCCGGGCATTGATGCGCCGGTGACCCGGTCAGGCGTGACCCGGTCAACCGTGCAGCCGGGCGCGGCTGCTTGCGGTATGCTCGGCGGCAAAAACGGAGGGGACATGAAACTGCCGAGCACACTGGCCGCGTCTGTCGCGGCACTGGCGGCGTCCGGACTGGCCGCTGCCGCGCCGGCGGCGCCGGCCGCCACGTACCGCAACCCGCTGCCGGTGCGCCTGGCGAACGGCGATCTCGCGCAGAACTGCGCCGACCCGGCCGTGCTGCGCGATCCGCGCGCCGCGGCGCCGACCTGGTACCTGTATTGCACGAGCGATCCCGTCAGCAAGACCGAGCGCCCGGCCGCGGGCGAGACCGGACCGTGGCATTTCCACATGATCGCGATCTACCGCTCGACCGACCTGGTGAGCTGGAACTACGTCGGCGACGCGTTCGCCGACCGGCCGGCCGGGCTGGCGGCGCCCACGTCCGGCCTGTGGGCGCCGGAACCGGAATACCTGAACGGACGCTACTACCTGTACTTCACGGTGACCGACGCCGCCGACGAGCACAGTCCGCAACCCGGCTGCGACAAGGACAGCGCGATCGGCGTCGCCGTCGCCGACACGCCGGCCGGGCCGTGGGTGCCCGCGACGGCCCCGGTCGTGCCGCCGCGCCGGGCCGGACCGGGCTGCGACTTCCACTGGACGTTCGACCCGAAGGTCGTCGAGGAGGCGGGGCGCAAATGGATTTATTACGGCAGCTACGGCGGCGGCGTGTTCGTGCAGCCGTTGCGTTCTGACGGGCTGCGGGCCGAAGGCACGCCGAAGAAGGTCGGCGCGGCCTGGCGCTACGAGGGTGCGGAAGTGGTGAAGCATGGCCCCTGGTGGTATCTGTTCGGTTCCACGACCGACTGCTGCAACGGCCCGCTGACGGGATATGCCGTGTACGCGGGCCGGGCGCGCACGCCGGCCGGCCCGTTCCTCGACCGCCTGGGCCAGGACCTGGCGGCGCCGCGCGCGGGCGGCACCCCTGTGCTGTTTCAGAATGGCAACCGCTGGGTCGGCGTGGGCCACAACACCGTGTTCCCGGACGCCGCCGGCCAGTGGTGGACGATCTACCATGGCGTCGACGTGAACGAGCCGTTCTTCAGCGCGCGCGACAAGCTCACGCGGCGCCTGGCGCTGCTGGACCGGATCGACTGGATCGACGGCTGGCCCGTCGCCCGCGGCGCGCCGAGCGACGCGCCGCTGCCGGCGCCGGCGACGGCCGCCGGCGCGCATCCGCGCCCCGTGCCCGCCGTCCCGCCGTCCGCCGTGGCCGCGCGGCCGCTGTGGACGGACACGTTCCGCGCCCGCAAGCTCGACGAACGCTGGACCTGGCTGCGCGCGCCGGCGCCGGACGCGGTCGCGACCGGGGGCGCGGGCCTGACGCTGCGCACGCAGGCGGCCGACCTGCACGTCGACACCAACACGGCCGCCGTGCTGCAGGCGCCGCTGCCGGACGAGGGCGATTACCGCATCGAGGCCGTGCTCAGGCTCGACGTGCCGGACGACTGCTGCGCGACGGCCGTGCAGGCCGGTTTCGTGGTCATGCACGACGACGACAACTACGTCAAGCTCGTCGAGCTGGCGCACGGCGGCCTGCACCAGGTCGAGTTCGCGAAGGAACTGGCGCCCGTGCCGGCCGACTATCCCCGCTACGGCAACACGGTGGTCGGCACGCCCGGCGCGACGACGTGGCTGCGCCTGGACGTGCACCGCGGCGCCGGCGGCGAGACCTACACGGCGACCTCCAGCCGCGACGGCCGCGCGTGGGTCGGCGGCGGCACGTGGACGCACCGCCTCGGTGCGGGCGCGCGCCTCGGGCTCGTCGCGATGGGCGGCGCGGGATACCGGGCCGTGTTCGAGCGGGTCGCCGTGTCGCGCCTGTCTCACTGACGCGACGCCGCCCGTATCCGTTTGTAACCGACCGTGAAAGCCCTTGCCAGCCGGGGAAGGGGCTCATTAGAGTAGGCTTTACACCAAGGGCGCCGCCGACCGGCGCCGCACAACAAGGAGCGCAAACGTGGAATATCCCCGCCCACAATTGCGGCGCGCCGCCTGGCGCAGCCTCGACGGTCCCTGGCAGGCCATGCTCGACGACGCCGCGAACTACGTCGACCCGGCCGACGTGCCGTTCGACCGCACCATCAACGTCCCGTATCCGCCGGAGGCCAAGGCCAGCGGCGTGCACGACCGCGGCTTTCGCCGGCGCGTCTGGTACAAGCGCCAGATCCAGCTCGACCCCGGTCTCGTGCCTGGTGCCGACGACCGCCTGATGCTGCACTTCGGCGCCGTCAACCACCGGGCCCGCGTGTGGGTCAACGGCCGCTTCGCCCTCGAGCACCGCGGCGGGCACAGCCCGTTCTCGCTGGACGTCACGCGCCACCTGGACGGCTCGATCCTCGAGATCGCCGTGCAGGCCGAGGACGATCCGCTCGACATGCACAAGGCGCGCGGCAAGATGGACTGGGAGGCCGAGCCGCACAAGATCTGGTATCCGCGCACGAGCGGCATCTGGCGCACCGTCTGGATCGAGAAGGTGCCGCGCGCCCACGTGGCGCAGCTGCGCTGGACGGCCGACGTGGCCCGCTGGCAGATCCGCCTCGACGCCGACATCGCCCACGTCCCGACCGGCGGCATGGCGAACGTCACGCTGAAGCTGGGCGACCGCCTGCTCGTCAACGACCGCTGCCTGCTGACGGGGCCGCGCCTGTCGCGCATCTTCCAGCTGCCCGACCCCGGCATCGACGACGCCCGCGCCCTGTGGATGT
>Ga0308166_1002868_pt1 | contig 15248 bp, 12 predicted proteins | sample PhyCR2_2_FD_202137 | JGI IMG/M metagenome (GOLD analysis project Ga0308166, IMG submission 202137) | Phyllosphere microbial communities from UC Gill Tract Community Farm, Albany, California, United States - DLSLCC.R2 | ecosystem: Host-associated > Plants > Phyllosphere > Unclassified | place... | reverse complement strand
TCGGCGAAAGCCTGGTTCATCGCAAGGCCATGGCCGTGTGACGGACCGTGTCTCCACTGTCAGCCCTCACGCCCCAACCGCGCCAGACTCATCGCCAATTCATTTTTCCGAAACGGCTTGCTCAGCCGCGGCAGGTCCGGGTCGAGGCCTTCGCGCTCGGCATAGCCCGAAACCAGCAGGATCGCGGTCCCCGGCCGGGAGCAGCGGACCTGCCTGGCCAGATCGGTGCCGCTGATGCCCGGCATGAGGTGGTCGGTGATCAGCAGGTCGAAGGCCTCGCCGGTGTCCATCAGGGCGATGGCTTCCTCGCCGGACGCGGCCTCGATGACGCAATAGCCCAGTTCGGCCAGCATGTAAGAGGTACTTGCCCGTACCAGCTCTTCGTCGTCCACAAGCAACGCGACGCCGCGGCTGGAGGACAGCTCCGGCGTGTCGACCAAGCGCAGGGCCTCGGCGGGGAGGGCAACGCTGCGCGGCAGCCACAGCTCGACGTTGGTCCCCAGGCCAGGTGAGCTTTGAATGGTCAGCGCGCCGTTCAACTGCGAAGCCAGCCCGTGCACCATCGACAGCCCCAGACCGGTGCCCTGGCCGACGCCTTTGGTGGAAAAGAACGGTTCCACCGCACGCGACAGGGTGGCGGCGTCCATGCCCGAGCCGGTGTCCGCGACGGACAGGCAGAGGTAGTTGCCCACGGCAAGCCCCGACCGATGCCCTGCCTCGATCGATTCCGTGCAGGCGGATATGCGCAGTGTTCCGCCCTCGAGCATCGCGTCTCGGGCGTTGACGGAGAGGTTGAGCAGCGCCATTTCGAGCTGGTTGACGTCGGCGATCGCCGCAGGCAGATGCTCCGGCGCATCGACGACGACCTTGATCTGCGGGCCGGTGGTGCTGGCCAGCAGGTCGCCCATGTCGCTGACCAGCTTGCCGACGTTGACGGCAACCGCCTGCAGCGGCTGGCGCCGGGCAAAGGCCAGTAGCCGCTGTACCAGCGTCTTGGCGCGGTCGGCCGACTGCACGGCGCCGGAGATCAGCCGTTGTTCCCGCTCGCCGCCTACGCCTCGGCGCTGGAGCATGTCCAGCGTGCCGACGATCGGGGTGAGCAGGTTGTTGAAGTCATGAGCCACGCCGCCGGTGAGTTGCCCCATGGCTTCCATCTTCTGGCTCTGCCGCAAAGCCAACTGGACCTCTTCACGCTCGGCGATGGCTTGGGCCACGCGCCCTTCGAGGGTCGCATTGAGCTCGCGCAGTTTGTCATGGGCGTTCTTGCGGGCGGTGATGTCCATCGCCGTGCCAGTGACGCGCAGACAGCGTCCGTGCTCATCGAACACGGCCCGTCCCTTGGCCGCCACCCAGCGAACCACACCATCCTCACGGCCGATGGTGCGATAGTCCACGTCATAGAGGGCCCGGCGGTCAGGATCCATGGCCGCTGTGAAGGCCTCTATGGTCGCCCGGCGATCGTGAGGATGAAGACCCTGGTAGAAGTCCTCGAGGGTGACCGACACATCAGCCGAGATGCCGAACATCGCCTTGGTCTGCGGTGGCCACACCAGCGTGTTCTGCACCAGGTCCACGTCCCAGAACCCGACATCGGCGTGGTCCACCGCCAGGCGCAACCGGGCCTCGCTGGTGCGCACGGCGACATCGACTTGCGCGCGGTGCACCATGAGGCCAATGGTCTGCACGACGAAATCGATGATCTCGACGTCGGCCGGAACGGCCTGCCTTACCTCGGGGTGATACAGCACGAAGGCACCCATCACGACGCCCTGCGAGGAACGGATCGGAGTCGACCAGCACACCTGCAAGCCATGCTCGTTGGCCAGCACTGCCAGCTGGTTTGCCAACACGTCGTTCGAACTGTCGCCGGCGCTTGTCTTGCCAGCGTCCAAGTCCAGGCAAAGACCCTCGACCGCTACGGTGTAGTGACCAGGAAGGCTGGGGCTTACGCAGCGCTGTACGCGCCGCCCCTGTTCGTCCAGCAGCAGAACGCTTCCCAGCAGACCTGAAGTGGACAGGGTCTCGACCTCGCGCACGATCGCTTCCAGCGTCATGTCCAGGCTGCCTTCGGCCACTGCCAGCGCGAGCATGCGGTTCTGCGCAGCACCGATGGCGGCCGCGCGGTTGCGCGCCTGGGTCAGACGAGCGTTTTCGATGGCAATGGTGGCCAGGCGCGCCAAGCTTTCCAGGCGTTCGATCGTGTCGCGGTTATGGGGGCGCACTTGCGACCAGTACGCGCCGAGCGCGGCCACCGCCAGCGGTTTGCCGATCGGGACCATGACCAGGCTGCGCACGAACGTCGGGTCGTAGGCTTCTCTCGGGATACGCGGGTCCAGCCGCACGTCCGGGATCACGTAGGTCTTGTTGTCGAGCATCGCCCAGCCGGACACGCAGCGATCGATCGGAAACGTCTTGCCGCTCCACAGCGGGGAAATCGCATCCTCGGCCACGTAGGTGCAGTGCCCGCCATTTTCGATGACGATCGCGATGCCCTCGGCGCCCACCGTCGCCCGAGCCGTATCGCGAAGAACGCGGACCACTTCGTCGATGGACTCGGCCAAGGCCAGTCGTTCGCTGGCCTGCAGCACGTGGGACAGTCGTTCATCACTGTCCAGACCCTTGGGTACGATGTGCAAGCGGATCTCCGATGGATGAGAGAGGTACCGGGCGAGGTGCCCGACGGTCCAGTTTCTCAGAAATGCGGCCGAGCCGATAGCACGGCCGTAAAGCTGAAAACTGCCGTTGGTCTCCCTACCTGAGCACCGACAGTCGGTACACCCCGGCATCGTTGTCGATCCCATGGGTGTCGTGGGCAAAGCCGGGAAACGCGCGGTCGAAGCTCTCCAGCGCCTTCAGGTAGGCGAGCAGCGGGCCGTCCGCCGCACCGGCGTTCTCGCCGGGCATCAGCAACGGAATGCCGGGCGGGTAGGGCACGATGCCCGTCGCCACGACCCGTCCAGCCGCATCGTCCAGCGTCACCAGTTCCACCTCGTTGCGGACCAGTTTCTCGTAGGCCTGTACCGGGCTGAACTCGGCTTGGGGCAGCATGCCGAAGGCTGCCGCCATGGCGGCCGTGGTGCGATTGGCCTTCATCGCCGTGAAGATCTCTTCGGCCAGGTCTCTGAGGCCCATGCCGCTGTAGGGCTGCTGCGTGGCGGCGAGCAGGTCGGGCAGGCACAGTTCCAGCTCAAGGTTGGCGTCGTAGTCGCGCTTGAAATCCAGCAGCGCGTTCACCAGGGTGCCCCACTTGCCCTTGGTGATACCGATGGAGAACAGGAAGAGCAGGGTGAAGTCGGTGGTTTTCTCGACCACGATCCCTTGCCGGCCCAGATACGCACTCACCACACAGGCCGGAATGCCGAAGTCCAGCAGTTGCCCGTCGTCGCCCATGCCGGGGGTCAGAATCGACACCTTGATCGGATCGAGCATGCAGTAACCGTCTTCGATGTCGCCGAAACCATGCCAGACTTCGCCGGGGTGCAGCACCCAGCAGTTCGGGTCGGACTTGAGCTTCGCCGGATCGACTTCATGGAAGTCGATGGCGGCCCCGCCGATGTCTATCGACGGTGGCTGCCAGCAGGACACGAACCAGTCATCGTTGGCCCGCATGTCAGCGTGCATCCGTGAAATCACCTGGCGAAACGCAATGGCTTCCTCGATGGATTCATTGGTCAGGATCTGCCCGCTCGGCGCCTCCATCATGGCCGAACTGACGTCGCAGGAGGCCATGATCGCGTAGTTGGGCGAGGTCGACGCATGCATCATGTACGACTCGTTGAAGCGTGCGTGGTGAATAGGATTGCGCCCGTTGCGCACATGGATCATCGATGCCTGGGACAGCGCGGCCAGCAGTTTGTGGGTGGACTGGGTGGCGAACACCGTCGGCTTGGAGGCGTCGTGGTCATCGGGGCTGCCGTGCATCGCAAAGCGGTCCTTGTACAACGGATTGAACCGCGCGTAGCCATACCACGCCTCGTCGAAGTGCAGGCGGTCGACGCTTTGCCCGAGCAATTCCTCGACCCGTGTGACGTTGTAGGTCAAGCCGTCATAGGTGGAGTTGGTGACGATGGCGTGCACCGGCGTGGGGTCGATGTGCGGCCCGACCAGCGGATTGCTCGCAATGGCCGCGCGTACCGCGGCCGCGCTCAACGTCTGCGGCAGGATCGGGCCGATGATGCCGAAGCGATTGCGCGTCGGCACCAGGTAGGTCGGGATTGCCCCGGACAAGGTCATCGCGTGCTCGGCGGACTTGTGGCAGTTACGGTCGCACAGCGCGATCTGATCGCGGGTGACGCTGGCCATCAGGATCACCCGGTTCGACATCGACGAGCCGTTGGTGACGTAATAGGTGCGATGGGCGCCGAACACCTTGGCCGCATACCGCTCGCCCTGGCCGATAGGACCACTGTGGTCGAGCAGCGAGCCCAGTTCGCCGACCGAAATGGACAGGTCGGAGCGCAGCAGATTTTCCCCGAAGAACTCATAGAACGCCCGGCCGGCCGTGCTTTTCAGAAAGGCCGTGCCGCCGGCGTGGCCCGGGGTGTGCCAGGAGTATTCGTAACTGCGGGCGAACTTGAGCAGGGCGCCGAACATGGGCGGCAGCACCGCCTGGCGATAGCGTTCCATGGCCGCCAGGATCCGCCCACTGAGAAAACGACTGGTGTCCTCGGGCAGCCAGATGAAATCGTCGGCGTGCTGCATGACGATCAACGGCACGTTGGATGCGGTGCTGCGGTCGCTGATCAGGAATACCGGGACCCGCGTGTTGCGCTCGCGCAGTGTGGTGAGCAGGTCGATGCATTTCTGGTGGTCGGCACTCCTGTCCATTTCCCAACTGAGCAATACGCACTGGATCGCCGGGTCGGTGCTCAGGATCGACTTGGCATCGTCCAGACGCTCGGAGGTGATCACGCTGATGGATCGCTCCTCCACGTCGATGATCAGCTGAATCAGCGCCCGTCCGAACACGGTGCGTTTGTCGGGCTGGTCGCTGATCAACAAAGCCAGCATGCCGAGCAGGTTTCTATGGTCCGTCATGATCGCGCTTCCAGGGCAGGGGTGTTGGTTGGGGTACGGGGCAGGCTGTTCACGGGAATCGGCGTGCCGACGATGTGCTGGGCCGCAACGGTCTGGGTCGGGGCGCTGTTGTTGAGCGCTTCCAGGCGAATCAGGCGGTTGTTGACAAAGCCGAACAGCGTGTAGCCGACGATGGTCGCCACGCCGCCCAGCATCAGGGCCTGGGCTCCCGAGCTGTACAGCGCCAGGTAGCTGTAGGCCGTCGCGACCGCGGCGACGACGTTGGTTATCAAGGCCTTGTTGGCCGGGACGTTCGACACCTTCTGCAAGGTCATCAAGGTGGCCATCGACAGAATGTACGGCACCAGGTTGGTGACCACCGCCAGGTTCACCAGGGTGTCGAACTGCTTGGCCAGGTCTGGGCTGGTGGTCAGCAAGGCCATCGCGGTCTGGATGGCGAGCAGGATCAGCATGCTGATGATCGGCACCCCGTGCCCGTTGACCTTGGCGAAGATCGTCAGAAAGTAGCCAGTGTCGGCCGAGCTTTTGAAGACCTGGGCCACGGTGAACTGCCAACCCAGCAGTGAACCGATGCAGGCGAGCACCATCAGGCCCATGACCAGGTTGCCGATCATCGGCGTGAACATCTTGGCGAACACCAGGCCGAATGGCGCGGTGGAGGAAACCAGCTCGGCATTGTCGACGATGCCGGCAATCACATTAGTGGACAGGATGTAGATCACCGCCGCGCCCAACGTGCCGCCGAGCACGGCAATGGGTACGTTTTTTTCCGGGTTTTCCACGGCGTCGCCGTTGGCACACGCCGATTCCAGGCCAAGAAACGCCCACAGAGTGATTGCCACCGAGGCACCGGCCGCTTCGTACCAAGGCATGTCGTGGGGGTTCCAGCCCGCCGCATAGGTGCCGCTGTCGAACCAGAACCAGCCGATCGTCGACACCAGCACTACGGGCGCGATCACGCCCCACACCGTGATCGAACCGATCTTGCCGGTGACGCTCGCCCCGCCGAAGTTGGCGAAGGTGGTCAGCCATAACAGCGCGATGGTCGCCAGGCCCACCTGCAGCGAATCGAGTCTGATATCGAACAGGGTCTGGATGTAACCGACCGCCGTGATGCTGATCGCCACGTTGGCGATCAGCAGGGACAGTCCGTAGGTGTAGTTGGTGATGTAGTTGCCCGACTTGCCGAAGGTGTATTCCGCGTAGCCACCCATGCCGCCGGTCTTGCGGCTGAGCATGCCGCAGCGAGCGAAGGCATAGGCCAGGGCCAGGGAGCCGGTAGCCGTGATCAGCCAGGAGAGGATCGAAATGCCGCCGACTTCGGCGAGCTTGGTGGGTAACAGAACGATGCCGGATCCCAACATGTTGACGGCTGTCAGCATGGTCAGCTGACTCACACTCATCTTCTTCATGACGGCCACTCCATTGCCTGAATGATCAGAGAGGCCTTTAGCTATAGCAAAGAAACCTCAGAAGACAAGGCAGTGGCTGGTTTGCAGGGAAGGGCAAACCGCTCGTCACGTCAGTGGCACTTCCCGGGTTGCGGTGATCTCCCACTATCAGGTGCGGATAAACCGCGCCACGAAAGGAGACATATCATGGTCGAAGACAACAACCACCCGCAGAATCCGTATCCAGGGCCCGCCGAGCCAGGTAGCGGGGAAGAGGGCTACCCTGATATCCACGACGAGCATGATGACGAACAGGACGGCTCGCCTGGCAACAAGGCGGTGGAAGAACCTGATACCGAGGCCAATCCACCCGTCGACGAAGACGAAGAGCCTTCGCCCGGCAACAGCCTCTAGCTAATATCCTCTAGATAAGAGCCCGGCCTGCCCAGTGAACCTGCACCCTGCCTTGCGCAGGGTGCTTGCGTTCTACGCCGAGCCCGAGGCGTCCTTCAGGCCATTGAGCTGCATGTACTCCTCCCACGGCATGCCAGCCATCTCGGCCACTTCCCTGTGAACCTCCAGCCGTTGCGCCTGAAAGTCTTCCGGGGTGTCGGCGGTGAGCTTGAGGGTCAGCTCCCAGGCGAACAGGTCCTGGCCATTGGCAGCTTCTTCGAAGGCCTCGTGCAGGCGTTCGGCGCGGTATTCCTCGATGCTCAGCCCTGCCGCACGTGCGGCCAGGGGGTTGAGGTTGTCCAGTTCCGTTTGCAGCTCGGGACTCATCTCGAGAAAACGGTCCAGTGCGGCCTGGTGACGCGAATCGGGTTCTGCCATGGGGCCTTCGATCGGTGTGGGAAAGGGCACGATTGTGCAGGCCCCCGTCGATGCAGGCAATGCTAGGTGAGTGCGGTTTTGTGACGAAGTGCACGTAAGCCAGTGGAACGCGCGGTGCCTGGCGAGCACTAAGGCCTATCTCCATTCATCACCGCAGGACCTTGCGATGGCCTACGTGTTGTTGCTGTTGGCAGGCGCCGTGCTGGCGACTTCGGCCGCTCTGTGGCCGCAATGGTGTGGCCGCTCCGGGACGGTCGGGCGCTCGCGCCTCGGCACTTGGTTGCTCGGCCATTTCGAGGTGCTTGGTGCCTTCTTCCTGCTGCTCACCGCCATGCACCTTTGCCAATGATGCTCAGGGGATAATGCTGCCTGTTCGCGTCGATGCTACATTCGCGGTTTATCTGAATCCGGAATGGAAACGACGATGCGAATCATCGCTGCAGCACTTGGCCTATGCGTACTCACCGGTTGCACCGGCCTGAACATGAAGCAGGCGCGCAGTGGTGCGCCGGTGCAGACCGTGACGTCGACGAAACCTGCGCAGAAGATCGCACAGTGCGTGCAGTTCAGCTGGCAGGACGAAGCCATGTTCGGGGTGATGACCGATGCGTCCAGCGAAGCCAGCGATGGCGGTTACACCGTGTTCACTCCCGCAGCCACGTACTTCGCCGACATCCGCCCACGCGGTGCTGGTAGTCAGGTCAGTTTCTATGCGCGCGAGCAGGGCGAGGTCGCCACACGCCGCCTGGCATCGCTGGCCACCTGCCTCTAAGCGTGAAACGCTTTGATTCTGCGACAAAATAATCTGCACCCCTGCGTCGCGATCACGTCTGATGCCATGACTCCATCGATCCACTGAAACCACTGTGCTTTGTGAGGATGATATGGCACCCAGCAGTTCGACGCAGATTCCCGACCCTCTGGACCGTCCCAACGACCCGGTCGCGCCCGAACCCTACGCCGAAGGCAAGCTCGACGAGGACGTGCGGCCCGGTGACGAAGGTCTTTCGCCCGTGCCGATGGACCGCGACCCTGAGCTGGACCCGCGCCAGGTGCGCACCCAGACCGGCGACGCCGACGTGAGCCCTGACGATCCGGCCTGACCTACCAACTGATTCGCAACCCCAGGCTGCCCTGCAGGCTTTCCTGGGATTGTGAATCCAGACTGCGGGCGTAGTCGGTGTTCAGGTACAGGCTCACGTCGTCGCTGAGCCGCGCGGCCAGGCCCACGCCCAGTGTGGCTTGGGTCGCCCGATGCTGGCTGCGCAGGGTATCGATGTCATCGAAGGTCACTGCGTCTTCGCCCCCCAACGTGTGCCGAAGGTTGGCCCGAACATAGGGTTCGACCGGCGTACCGCCCACCCGATACTCACCTTTCAAACGCACTCCCAGGCGTGTCCGCCAATAGTGCTCGCTGTGGAATGCCACTTTCGACACAGGATCACGCGCCGTGTCCAGCTTGATCTTCTGTCCGACCACCTGCACCTGCGGCTCCAGCAACCATTGCTCGGAGAGTCTGAGCGGGTAACCGGCTTCCAGGGATACGGCCACCCCGTGTCCGTCGAGGTCGAGCGTGTAGCCGCGTTCGGAGCGGCTGCGTCCCTCGAATCGGGTGCTCATCGCGACCAGGTCAAGGTAGGCCCCTGCAGGGCTGATCACCGTCCAATAGGCGCCAAGATTGTCGGCGCGCAGGCGGATGTGGCCCGAAGGGGTGTCGTCGAATCCCAAGGCGAAGCCGCGCACGTTGCCATCCAGCCGAGCATGCCCGGCGAACAACCCGACGTGCTGGCGGTAGCCGTTGTCGCTGAGAGCGGCGAACAGATCGTGACCGACCTGGTAGCCACTGATGTTGGCGCTCAGGCTGGGAGCTGCGGCGCCCGCCCACTGTTGGCGACCACGACTGCCGAAGGTCCGTGCCCAGCCGGCGGGCAGAGCGCCGCGTTCCCTGAGCAGGCCCTGCTCGCCCTGACGCTCGTGGAAGCTCCCCAGGCTGTCCAGCGCCAGCAAGGCGGCAGCAGGCGGTACGACGCTGTAGGCGGGCACTTCGATCCGATACAGCACGATGCTCTGACCGGGGGCCGGGTGTGGCAGGTTCGGCGTGCCGATGGCCGCGATAGGGTTTTGCGCGGCAGGTACAGGCGGCGTGGGTTCCGGTTCGGAAGGTTGCGGCTGGCTCGGTGGCTGCACCACCGGAGGCGGCACCACTACGGGCGGATCGATCGCAGGGGGCTCAACCACAGGTGGTTCGTCAACGGGCGCCTCGACTACCGGTGGCTCGACTTCAGGGGGCTGAACCACGGGCGGCTCGATGACCGGCGGCTCGACTATGGGGGGTTGAATCACGGGCGGCTCGACTACCGGTGGCTCGACTATGGGGGGTTGAATCACGGGCGGCTGGACCACAGGCGGCTCAACCACAGGCGGCACCACCACGGGCGGCGCCGCCACCACGGAGGAACGCAGGAACCAACTGCTCTCGCTGCCCGCGGTCACTCCACCCTTGAACAGGTAATACTGGTAGGCCCCGACCGATAGATCGTTGGCCAGGGTGAAGGCCCCGTCAGTGCTGGTCGCGCCCTGCGTGGCTTCGACCAGCGTGATGCCGTTGGCGGCGGTCTGTGCACCTTGGCCATCGAGGTTCTCCACGGTAATGGCAGTGAGGCCACTGAGCGTGCCCTGGGCCACGATCAGCCGATCGGAAGGGGCATCGTCTCCGGCCAGCACCGTCTGCAGTTTCAGGCGCGCGTCGTTGCCCACATAGTTGCCGATGACGGTCAGTCGATCACCGGCCTGGGCGCCGCTGCGGGTCAGGTCGATCAAGCCTGCATTGTTCAGCGTGATCGTCTGACCGGCGACGATCGGGCCCACCGAGCCTTGGGTGGCGCCCAGGGTACTGCTGCGGTCGAGGGTCAGCAGGCCGCTGTTCGCGGGTGTCGAGTCATCGGCCAGCGTCAGGCGATCGGGCAGGTCCAACACAGATCCGTTGCTCAGGTTGATCGTCTCCCAGTAGCTGTAGCGTGCGCCGCCTACGCTGCGACTGTTGTCGAAGGTCAGGGTGTCGACTCCGGCGTCGCCGTAGACCAGGCTGGGCGACGCTAGCTGAGTCTCATTCAGATTGCTCAACAGCGCGGTGTCGTTGCCCGGGCCCAGGCTGATCGCGCCGTGAATCAGGCCCGCGTCGCGCCAGATGAAGCGATCGTCGCCAAAACTCATCAGGACGTTGGCGCCGATATCGCCCCCGCTCACGGTCACTTGGTCGGTGCCGCCGCTGACGCTGATGCTGCCGCCGATACTGCCACCGGAGACGGCGATGGTATCGTTGCCGAAGCCTGCGACCAGGTTGCCGTTGATGCGGCCTCCAGACAGCTCGAACAGGTTGTTGTCCAGCTTCATGTCGACTCGGCCAATGGTGCCGCCGCTCATCCGCGCGATGTCGCCGTCCTCGAAGGCACCAACGATGGTGCCGTCGGTCATCGAAAAGGTGTCCAGCCCGTCACCTTGGCTGAGCGACTGGATCTGCCCACCGCGCATGATAAAGCTGTCGATGCCACTGCCTTGATTGATCGTGCCACTGACCGTACCGCCCAGCATTTCGAGCGTATCGGCGCCATCGCCCTGAATCAGGGACAACAATCGCCCGCCACTGACGATCACCGTGTCCGCGCCCGCACCGGTGTTCAGCACGCCGCCAATGCTGCCCGAGCCCAGCAACACGCTGTCCTGGCCAGGGCCGAATTCGACCGCTCCAGTAATGGTTCCGGTGCCGCCTGGGGGCAGGGTCAGGCTGTTGTTGCCCAGCAGATCGCTCAGCGAGGGAGCCGTTCCGCTGTCGCACACGTAGGCGTCATTGCCCAGGCCGGGGGCGAACGTGCAGTCGGCCAACGCCATGTTGGAGGCGGCCCAGCTGGTCAACAACGACGCGGTCAATAAGCAGCGGTGTCTAAACAACTTGTTGGTGTTCATCGACAACTCCCACGTACGCGTTCGCCGCGAAACAAGACGCGGTGAGCGATCAAGTGGTTAATGAAATCAAATGTTGCAACGAGTGTAGTCGACGAATGTTGGAAGTTGCTTTAAAAGACAGAGCGGTATGAAGTTATTCAATAGCGGCATGGATGAAAAAAGTTATTCATCGATGCCGCTATTAGTTGCAAAGGTGTTCCTGGCTGTTCGTGCTCAAGAAGCCTTGCGCGGACTGCGTCTGGCCGGGGCTTTTTTTGCGGCGGTTTTCGCCTTGGCCGGCTTGGGCTTGGCAGCAGCGGATGGCTTGCCGGCAAGGCTGCGCTTGAGCAGCTCGGTCAGGTCGATGACGTCGGCGGTCTGCCGTGACGCTTGGCCGGCTTCGGTTTCCACGTCTTCGATTTCACCTTTATTGGCCTTCTTCTCGACCAGCGCCATGATCTTCTGCTCGAACTTGTCGACGTATTCTTCGGGCTGCCAATCGCCACTCATGTCTTCGACCAGACGCTTGGCCATGTCCAGTTCTTTCTTGGTCAGTTCGGGCTTTTTCACGTCCTTGCCCAGTTCCAGAATATCCAGGTCACGCACTTCGGAAGGCCAGCGCAACTTCACCATCACCAGCGCACCGTCAAGCGGCATCAGCGCAGCCAGGTATTGGCGGGTGTGCAATACCACCAGAGCCAGTGCAACTTTCTTGGTGCTGATCAATGTTTCCCGCAACAGTGCATACACTTTTTCGCCACGGCGATCCGGGGCCAGGAAGTAGGGCGTGTCTATATTGGGCAGGGGAATCTGAGTGCGATCGACGAACGAGAAGATGTCGATGGTTTGTGTCGACACAGGGTGGGCCGCTCGGATTTCGTCTTCGCTCAGGACAACGTAGCGACCTTTCTCGTACTGGACGCCCTTGACGATGTTTTCCTTGTCCATCTCCTTGCCGGTCTTCTTGTTGATGCGCTTGTAGCCGACCGGGTCCATGCTGCGTTTATCCAGCCAATCGAAGTCGACGCCCTGTGAGGCAGTGGCCGAAACCAGGGCCACGGGGATGTGCACCAGACCGAAACTGATCGCGCCTTTCCAGATTGCTCTTGCCATGGTGAGAATTACCCCTGAGCGGTGTGTCTGCAGGGGACCCTACGGTGATCGGCAAAGTTTCAATGGCCTGGTGTTATGCAAATTGCAACGGCTGTGCACCGTGATCTTGCACAATGCACGACCCGTGGATCGAGGCTGAAGGCTAACTCATTGATAGATATGGGAAGTGCTTTTTGGTGCAGAGGGCATGAAAGGTGCACTGTCTTCGGGCAAGCCCGACTTCAGGGATAAGACCAAGAATGGAGTGTCATCATGTTGTCCACCCTTGAACTGCGTAACATCATTGAAAGCAGTTTCCTGCCCCAGCGCTGCCAGTGCACCCAGGCCACCGATCGTTCCTTGACCGTACGTGTGTTCGATCAGGCGACGCATAAGGTCGACTACACACTCAGTGGTATCCGCGCCGAGCAGCTGACCAGCAGCCGAGCGATTTCCAATCTGATTGCGGGCATGCGCACCGATCTCAAACGCCAGCATCAGATGCCGAAGGCTGTCGGCGAGTACCTCTGAATCAGCAACGACTGTGCCGTGTTCATTTCAACGAACCGCGTATGCCGCCGACGCGGCTTGCGCCGCTGCTACAGGGGTGGTCGTTTTCGTTAGCCAGGGCTTTTGGTGATATGGCGTCGCAAGCGTGCGATGGTTTTGATGGAGCGCGGTGTTTGCCGATGTGATGTCAGTCGCGGTAGAACACTTGCACCAGGTGGTAGCCGAATTTGCTCTTCACTGGTCCATGCACCGTACGCAGCGGTTTCTTGAAGATGATCTGATCGATCGCTCCCACCATCTGCCCAGGGCGGACCTCGCCCAGATCGCCGCCGCGCTTGCCGGACGGGCAGGTCGAATACTTCTTCGCCAGCACATCGAACGCCTCGCCCTTGGCGATGCGCAGGCGCAGCGCTTCCGCTTCCTCGGCAGTCTTGACCAGAATATGCCTTGCTTGTGCCTTCATTACCCGATGCTCGCTGAAAAAAGCCGCTGATTATGCCGCAAATCAGGACAGGTTGATCATGTCGCGGATTTTGCTGCCCAGTCGTTCGATGGAGAACGGTTTGGTGATCATGTCCATGCCCTCGGCCAGGAACCCGTAACGCTCGGCGGCCTTTTCCGCGTAGCCGGTGATGAACAGCACCTTGAGTCCAGGCCGCTGCTGGCGCGCAATCTCGGCCAATTGCCGGCCGTTGAGGCCCGGCAGACCCACGTCGGTGACCAGCAGGTCGATGTGCAGGCCTGCTTCGAGCAGCGCCAGTGCGGCGCTGGCGTCGGCTGCCGAATGCGCGGCATAGCCCAGTTCGTCCAGCACATCCAGCACCAGCATGCGCACCGCCGGATCGTCTTCGACCACCAGCACGCTTTCCCCGGCCTGGGCCATCGGTGCCACGGCTGGAGTGCGCTGCTCGGCGGTGTCGCCGAACGGTTCGCTGTGGCGCGGCAGATAGAGGCGCACACAGGTGCCCTCGCCAGGTCGGCTCTGTAACGTCACCTGACCGCCCGATTGCTGGGCGAAGCCATAGATCATCGACAGCCCCAAACCGGTGCCCTGGCCGATGGGCTTTGTGGTGAAGAAGGGGTCGAACGCTTTGGCCAGCACCGGCGCGCTCATGCCACTGCCGTTGTCGCTGACCCGGAACATGACATAGGCACCCGGCTTGACCGGTTCCAGGGTCGCGCCTTCCGGCGTGCCGTCGAGTTCGCAGTTGGCGGTCTCGATGGTCAGCACGCCGCTCTCGGGCATGGCGTCGCGGGCGTTGATGACCAGGTTGAGCAGGGCGTTTTCCAGCTGGCTGGCATCGGTGTTCACCGGCCATACATCGTCCGCCAATTGCAGCCGCAGTTGCAGATGCTCGCCCAAGGTCCGGCTGAACAGCTCCTCCAGTGAATGCACCAGCTCGTTGGGCGCCAGGCGCTTGCGGTCCAGCGACTGTCTTCGCGAAAACGCCAGTAGCCGGTGGGTCAGGCCCGCCGCGCGATGCGCCGAACTGATCGCCGCCTCGGTGAAGCGCTTGATCTCGCTGCTGCGCCCGGCGTCGATGTAGCGCTGCATCAGGTCCAGGCTGCCGATGATGCCGGTGAGCATGTTGTTGAAGTCGTGGGCGATACCGCCGGTCAACTGGCCGAGCGCTTCCATTTTCTGCGCGTGGCGCAACGCCTCTTCGGCGCGCTCGCGCTCCTGCATTTCGTTCTGCAGGCGCAGGTTGACCTCGGCCAGCGCCTGGGTGCGTTGGCTGACCCGGGTTTCCAGATGCTCGTTGAGCTCGCGCAGGGCCTGCTCGACCTGGCGGCGATTCTGCACGTCCTCGGTCATGCCGAACCACTGCCGGATCACGCCATCGGCATCGCGCTGGGGCAGCGCGCGGGCATGCATCCAGTGATAGCTGCCATCGGCCATGCGCAAGCGGTACTCGGCATCGTAGGGGCGACCGGTGCTCACTGACAGTTGCCAGGTGTCCAGGGTCGGCAGGTGGTCATCCGGGTGCATCAGCTGTGCCCAGTCTTCGTCCGCCTGCAGGCCTCGGATGCCGGTCAGTTGTCGCCAGCGCTCGGTCTGGCTCTTGCCGTCAGTCCGGCCATTGGCCTCGGCCGTCCAGTGCACGGCGGGTGACAGCTCGATGGCCATACGAAAATGCGCTTCCCTGTCGCGCAGCTCCTGCTCGGCGCGACGGCCCAGCGCACTGACTTCACGCCGCTCGTTGGCCTCGATGGCGGTCACCAGAATGCCGGCCACCCGCTCGTTTTCGTCGCGGATCGGGCTGTAGGTGAGGTCCAGCCAGACCTGTTCGGAATCGCCCTCGCGCGGCAGATTGAAATCCTTTTCGCTGAAGGTGCGCACCTCACCCTGCAACACGGCGGCGTAGATCGGGTCGGTGAATGCCTTGAGTTCCGGCCAGATGCTGTCCACCGGCTGGCCGAGGGCGCGCGGGTGGTTGCTGCCCA
>Ga0308166_1002867_pt1 | contig 15250 bp, 20 predicted proteins | sample PhyCR2_2_FD_202137 | JGI IMG/M metagenome (GOLD analysis project Ga0308166, IMG submission 202137) | Phyllosphere microbial communities from UC Gill Tract Community Farm, Albany, California, United States - DLSLCC.R2 | ecosystem: Host-associated > Plants > Phyllosphere > Unclassified | place... | reverse complement strand
GCCGAGAAAATGAATGCATTGGCCGAGAATGCCAGTGCCAGCATCCAGAACGCCTGGTGCCGCAAAGCTTCCGCCAGGGTGTGGCTCCGGGGCGCACCGGCTGGATCCCTCAACTTGCTGCGGGCCGGATCGGTGCCTAGCCAGAGATGTAGCGGCACACAGATCAGAAGCTGTATGAGCCCGTACAAAAGGTAGGTGTCGCGCCAGCCTAGCATCGTATGCAATTTGGCGGTCAATGGCCAGAACACCGTGCTGGCAAAACCGCCGAACAGCGTCAAGGTCGAAATCGCTTTTCTGGAGCCAATCTCGAGCTTGCGGTTGATGGTTGCGAAAGCGGCCTCGTACAGCGTGAGTGCCATCGCAACGCCAATGAGCGTCCAGGCAAAATAATAGGATGCGACGCTGGTGCAGCGGCTGAGCCAAACCAGCCCAAGAGTACATAGCAACGAACCTGTCGCCATCACGTAGCGCCCGCCGTAGCGGTCCAGCAGGATGCCCGTTGGCGTAGAAGCCAATCCTGCAACGAGCAAGGCCCATGAAAAGGCGCCGAACACCAGTTCCGGCGCGAGCGCCAGATCACGCTCGATATCGGGGGCCACGATGGTGAAGGCATAGTAAAGCGATCCCCAGGACAGGATCTGGGTGACGGCGAGGATGCCAATGGTCTTCGATGGCCGTTGCACGCGAGGCTCCAGGTTGGCACCGCCGGCTCGCGCCGACGGCAGTTCATTCAATCAGGCGCAGCAGCTGGTCTTGGCCGGCGCACTGCAGCCGCAAGCGCCGAACGGAGACGGTGCTGGAACGCAGCAGCTCGCAGCCTGGGCCGCCGGGACTCCGCAACAGGAAACCACCGGCTCGGATGCAGCATCGTCGTAAGCCAGCCGAGTATTGCACACGCCCGTTTTCGGCAGGTCGAGCTGCACGTCGTCGGCCGCAGCCATATCGCCCACAAGAGCTGCGACCACGGAGCGCACCTGCTCGTACCCTGTCGCCATCAAGAAATTAGGTGCGCGGCCATAGCTCTTTGCGCCCACGGCGTAGTAGCCGGCTTCAGGGTGGGCCAGCTCGTTATGTCCGTGCGGACGGACGGTGCCGCAGCTGTGCTCGTTCGGATCGATCAGGGGCGCCAGCGCGTCGGTGCTCTCGAGCCACGGGTCATGGCGCACGCGCAGTTCGCGCGTCAGCGCAAGGTCGGGCCGCGCCCCGGCCGCGCAAATAATACGGTCGATCCCGTCGATCACCGGCGTGGCGCCGCTGATCGGCTCTCCGGTCACGCGGATCCGGCCGTCGACTTCTTCCAGTTGCTCGATCCGGAAGTTCTGGCGCAATTCCAGTCCACCAGAGTCACGCAGGGCCTTCAGGCGTATTCCGAGCTGGCCGCGTGCCTGCAGGCCATCGGCTTCGCCGCCGCCGAACACCCGGGTCAGGTTGCTGCCGCGGGTTGCCCAGACGATGCTGGTCTTCGGATATGCCTCGGCTAGTTGCGCGAGCGCGAGCAGGCTTCCGGCTGCGGAGTGCCCTGCTCCCACGACCAGCACTCGCCGGCCCGCAAAGCGTTCACGCGCGCTTCCAAGGACATCAGGCATGCCATAGTCGATGCGCGCCGCCAGTACCACTTCGCCAAGCGCAGGGATGCCATCGGCACCCAACGGATTCTGATGCGACCAGGTGCCGGTAGCGTCAATCACGTCACTGGCCAGGTACTGCCGAGTCCCTTCCGCCGTTTCGGTGCGGATCAGGAAGGGTGCGGCCTCGCGGCCCTTGGTCTTTACCTTGTCGAAACCGACGCGCGTGATGGCAATGACCCGCTGCCCGAGCAGCAGGTTGGCCGCAATTGCAGGCGTCGCTGCGAGCGGAGTAAGGTAAGCGTCGAGTAGTTCGCCCGCGGTCGGCAGCCCGTCGTCCGGCGGCGAAGTCCAACCGTGCTGCTGCAGGAGGCGGCGGGCCGCCTTGTCGACGTTGTATTGCCAGGGCGAGAACAGGCGCACGTGGCGGTAGGTGGCCAGGTTGGCGCCTACCTTGGGGCCAGCTTCGAGAATGAGCGGCGTTAGGCCCCGCTCGATCAGGTGCGCAGCCGCCGCAAGGCCTACAGGCCCAGCTCCAAGCACCGCCACCGGCAGTTTTTTGTTGCTATTCATTCTTGCTCTCCTCGTCTAGTCAGGCAAAGTTCTGTTGGTCCGCAGCCAAACCTCGGCATTTCCTATTTCGTCGAATTACGAATGCATGGGCGCAGCGATAGACCCGGACGCGCGCCTGAACCGGTTATTCGTTAATCGACGAATATAGAATATCGTCGTTGTCATCAAACGGTCAAGATGTTTCGATATATTTGGAAGTGTCGTATCAACCAACCGAACAGGTCGAGACCGCCATGACTGACAACAGGATTTTCAACGTACTATTTCTTTGCACCGGCAACTCCTCGCGCAGCATTATTGCCGAGGCCATCCTCAACGCCACCAGCGCTGGCCGATTTCGCGCCTACAGCGCAGGAAGCCATCCAGGCAGCTCGGTGCATCCCTTTGCGATCGAACAGATCGAACGGCTCGGCTTCCCCGTCCAGGGCCTGCGCAGCAAAAGCTGGGATGAGTACGCAGTTGCCGATGCTCCGCACATGGACTTCGTGATCACGGTATGCGACAAGGCCGCTGGCGAGGCGTGTCCCCGCTGGCCAGGGCACCCGATCACGGCGCATTGGAGCTTCGAAGATCCAGCAGCATTCGTGGGCAGCGACCGGGAGCATCGCCAGGTCTTTGCCCGCACATGCCGCGAGATCAAGAATCGCCTCGACATCTTTTCCATGCTTCCGTTTGCGACGCTGTCGCGCCTGGCTATCCAAAAGGAACTGGCCGCCATCGGCCGTTCGGACGTGCCGCTCCTGTGAGGGCTTGCCGCACAGGCGTCAATTCCACTATACTGGAACTATCGAATATGTGGACGAGATCATGGACACGAAACCCGCACTTGCCGCGCTTGCCGCCCTCGCCCAGGAATCAAGGCTGGCAACCTTTCGCTTGCTCGTGCAGGCTGGCCCTGCAGGACTTTCCGCAACCAAGATTGCCGAGGCACTCGGCACGCCTCCCTCATCGCTGTCCTTTCATCTGAAAGAACTTACCCACGCCAACCTGGTGATTCCGCGCCAGGAAGGCCGTTTCATCATTTACGCAGCGAACTTCGACACGATGAATCAGCTGCTGGGCTTCCTGACCGAGAACTGCTGTGGCGGCAATCCTTGTTCGCCAACGAATGGCTCGGGATGTGAGCCCATCGCTTCCAGCCAAACAAGCTAATTTCTGCGCTTATTTCCTCTCAACCTAAGGTCTACCGTGAACGTACTTTTTCTTTGCACCGGCAATTCGTGCCGCTCGCTCATCAGTGAAGCCGTCTTCAATCATCTGGCTCCAACTGGCTGGCACGCCATCAGCGCAGGCAGCCAACCGACCGGCAAGTTGAACGACAAGGCGCTCGCCCTGCTCGCCAGCAAAGGCATTTCCACCGAGGGCTACTACAGCAAGTCCTGGGACAATTTGCCCGTCACCCCTGACCTCGTGGTAACGGTGTGTGCCAGCGCTGCCGGTGAAACCTGCCCGGCCTACCTCGGTCCGGTGCTTCGTACGCATTGGGGTGTCGAAGACCCGAGCCACGTCGTCGGTACCGAAGAGGAAATCGACGCCGCCTTCGAAAAGGCCTACGCCATCCTCCGCGCACGTATCGAAGCCTTCCTCGCCCTGCCGCTCGAGAAGTTGAAATCCGACCGCGCGAAGTTCAAGACCGAACTCGACTGCATCGGCCATATCGGCGCCTGAACGCCACCTACCGTTACGTCAGCCGGGCCATTGCCCGGCTTGTCCATGTGCCCGTAGCTCCCTGAAAGACTTCCGTGCTGATCGCATTTCTCATCTTCCTGATAACCCTCACCTTCGTCATCTGGCAGCCTCGCGGCCTCGGTATCGGCTGGAGCGCCGCCGCGGGCGCCGCCGTGGCCTTGCTCGCGGGCGTCATCCACGTCAGTGACATTCCCACCGTCTGGCATATCGTCTGGAATGCCACCGGTGCGTTCGTGGCCGTCATCATCATCAGCCTCCTGCTCGACAAGGCCGGCTTCTTCGAGTGGGCTGCGTTGCACGTGGCGCGTTGGGGCGGCGGCAGCGGCCGGCGCCTGTTTGTGCTTCTTGTCTTGCTGGGTGCGGCCGTGGCCGCGCTGTTCGCCAACGATGGCGCGGCGCTGATCCTGACGCCCATCGTCATCGCCATGCTGGTCGCCTTGCGATTTTCGCCGAAAGCCACGCTGGCCTTCGTAATGGCGGCCGGTTTCATCGCCGACACTGCCAGCCTGCCGCTGGTCGTGTCGAACCTCGTGAATATCGTCTCGGCCGACTATTTCAATATCGGCTTTGCGCGCTACGCCGCAGTGATGGTGCCGGTGAACCTGGTGTCGGTGGCCGCGACGCTTGCCGCGCTGGTCTGGTTCTTCCGCAAGGACATCCCGGCCAACTACGACGTGACACAACTGAAACGCCCCGAGGAGGCCATCCATGACCGCGCCACCTTCGTCACCGGCTGGTGCGTGCTGGGCATGCTGCTGGTCGGCTTCTTCTGGCTCGACGCTGCCGGCATCCCGATCAGTGCCGTGGCCGCGGTTGGCGCAGTGCTGCTGCTGGCTGTCGCTGCGCGCGGGCACCGGATCTCGACCCGCGAGGTGCTGCGCGGCGCCCCATGGCAGGTGGTCGTATTCTCGCTGGGGATGTACCTGGTGGTCTATGGCCTGCGCAATGCCGGGTTGACGGACTACCTCACTGCCCTGCTCAACCGGTGCGCCGAGCATGGCGTGTGGGGCGCAGCGCTCGGCACCGGCTTCATCACTGCCATCCTGTCGTCGATCATGAATAATATGCCGACCGTACTCGTGGGCGCGCTGGCAATCGACGCCACCACGGCACAGGGTGTTGTGCGCGAAGCGATGGTGTACGCGAACGTGATTGGTGCTGACCTCGGCCCGAAGATCACGCCGATTGGCAGCCTCGCCACGCTGTTGTGGCTGCACGTGCTTTCGGCGAAGAATATCCAGATCTCTTGGGGCTACTACTTCCGGATCGGTATTCTCCTGACCCTGCCGATCCTGCTGGTGACCCTGAGCGCGCTTGCCCTGCGCTTGAGCTGAGAAAGGACCGAACATGAACAAGGCACTGGACGTCACGATCTATCACAACCCCGATTGCGGCACCTCCCGCAACACGCTGGGCCTCATCCGGAATGCCGGCATCGAGCCGACCGTGATCGAATACCTTAAGAACCCGCCCGACCGCGCAACACTGGTCAACCTGATTCAGCGCGCAGGCCTGCAGGTTCGCGGCGCCGTACGCGAGAAAGGCACGCCATTCCTGGAGCTCGGCCTGGATGATCCCGGGACGACGGACGAGCAACTGATCGACGCGATGCTCGCGCATCCGATTCTGATCAACCGGCCCTTCGTCGTCACGCCAGTCGGTGTCCGCCTGTGTCGGCCGTCTGAAGTCGTGCTGGACATCCTGCCGGCGCCGCAGCGTGCCGCCTTCTCGAAAGAGGACGGCGAAGCTGTCGTCGACGAACAAGGAAAGCGAATCAAATGAGTAAAATCCCGAATCTCCCCAACATCAAGCCCGAACTGCTTGACCAGCCTACGCTCGAGAAGCTCGCGCCAGTGGGCGACCTGAGCCATCCGCCGCGCATCCTGATGCTGTACGGCTCGTTGCGTGAGCGTTCCTTCAGCCGCTTCCTGACCGAGGAAGCCGCGCGCATATTGGAGCACTTCGGCGCAGAGGTGAAGATTTTCGATCCGATGGAACTGCCGATGGCCGGCAGCGTGCCGGAGACGCATCCGAAAGTCGTCGAGCTGCGCGAGCTGTGCCTGTGGTCGGAAGGCCAGGTATGGTGCAGCCCGGAGCGCCATGGTGCGATCACGGCGGTGATGAAGAACCAGATCGACTGGATTCCGCTGGAAATGGGCGCGATCCGGCCGAGCCAGGGCCGCACGCTGGCGGTGATGCAGGTCTGCGGCGGTTCGCAGTCCTTCAACGTGGTCAACACCCTGCGCCTGCTGGGGCGCTGGATGCGCATGTTCACGATCCCGAACCAGTCCTCAGTGCCGATGGCCTATAAGGAATTCGACGACGAAGGCCGGATGCGACCGTCTGCCTACTACGATCGGGTTGTCGACGTGATGGAGGAGCTCTTCAAGATCACGTTGCTGATGCGGGGGCGAACCGATTTTCTGACCGACCGCTACAGCGAGCGCAACGAGCGTGCGCTCAAGGCGATCAATCGGCAGATCGAAAAAATTTGAACTGCTGAGGCTGGGTTGGCGCCAGCAGAGCTCTTACCCGCGGCCAATCATCCTCTGGACCAGCCGGAGACAATAATCGCCATTCCGAACAAAGCGATCGCCGCGCCGGCCCAGTCCATGGTCGACAACTTCACGCCGTCGACCACGCGTAGCCAGACCAGTGCAGTAGCAACGTAGACGCCGCCATATGCCGCGTACACGCGGCCGCTGGCGGCAGGGTGTAAAGTCAGCAGCCACACGAAGAGTGCCAGGCTTGCTGCAGCCGGGGCAAGTAGCCAGATCGGGCCATTCTTACGAAGCCATAAATATGGCAGAAAACAGCCTACAATTTCCGCAACGGCTGTGGCAATGAACAACAGTCCAGTCTTCCAGATCATTAATTCTTCTTTCGTCTACGAGGATCCGTCTGCTTTACATGCCAGTGCTCGACCGAGGTAGCAGAATCCTGTTGGTAACAATCCAGGGCGAAGACCAACGGACGGGAAACCTTGTCAGCTTTGGCGTGCATTCGCCGATGCGCATTAACAACGCTGCCTCCTTCCGCATGGTCTGCCAAAGGGGAGGACCTGGCATTATACGATCAGGAGTTGGACGCCAGGCTGTAAGCGCCGCTGCCAATGCTTGAAAGCGTCCCTAACCTAATCCACTTTTCCGTTCAGGACGCGGTTTCCTCACGGAAAAGCCTAAACGCGAGTAGACAAAGTACCGCTTCCACCACGGCAAAAAGGATCAATGCCTTTCCGAAGTCAAATAAGCTCAGCACCTCCCCGAAGATGAGACTGCCCAGCCCGAAACCGATGAACAACATAAATACGTTCAGGCCCATCGCTTGTCCTGGGCGCTGGCCACCGAGGGATGTCACGATGCCGGCGAATAGCGGCTGGGTCATGTCATAACCCAGCGACAACACAGTTACCGCAAGCGCTGCGACCAGCAATGATGTATGCGAGAGCAGCGCTGCAGCGGCCAGTGCGCCGATGCCCAGGCCGATCGGCAAAATGCGTCCGCGGCCGAAGCGATCTGCGGCGCGTCCGATCAAGGGTCCGAACAAAAAGCCAGGGACGCCGTAACCGAGCAATGCCAAGCCGATACCGACGGGGCCCAGGCCATACTGCCGCTCGAAATACAAGCCGAGCCATGTGAAGACGCCCGAGTGGAAAATCGAATTGAGCAACACAAAGAGATAAGTACGCTGGCCCCGTGCCGATGTGATCAGACCGCGATATGCTTGAAATAGCATGCTCCAGCCGCCCTGGATGGACTGGGTCGCGTCTGCGATCAGATTCCGATACGGAAGCAGAACGGCCAAGATGCCAGCCCCCGCGATGCCGACGCCGATGAAGATGATGCGCCATCCGGTGTACGGCTCCAGGACGGCGCCGATGGTGGAACCGAAAGCCATACCGCCGGCCATGGCGCCAAACAGCCAGCCCAGGGGGCGCCCTCGCCGCTCATAAGGGAATAACCGGCCGATCAGGACAAGGGCCAGCGGCACGACGCCACTTGCGCCGAGACCGGTCATCAGGCGCCAAAACGCGAGTTGCGTGATCGACTGTGCCGTAGCTGTCAAGGACGTCAGCAGCGCAAACGCGCACAGCGAGGCGGCCATGATCCGCCAGATGCCGATGCGGTCGGCCAACAAACCGTAGGCGAGCGTTGCCGCACCGTATGGAATGAGATACGCAGGGACGATGAACCCGGTTTCGTGCGGCGAGACCGCGAATGTGGCCGCTAGCTGGGGAATGATGGGGGCCACCATGAAGGCCTGAAAGAAGATGATGAACGTTGCGGCAGCGAGCACGCGTAGCAGCGCTTCGCGCTGTCGGTTCATATCAATGGTCGTTGAGGTCATTATTAATATTCTCGTTTCGGGAAATAGTGATCATTCGGCGGCGGCTGCTTCTTCATCAAGGACAAGGTGACGGTGTCTTGAACCCCGCCTGGCCGACGGCTGGAAAATGTATTTACGCAAAATGCTCGCCGCGCACTTCAGTCGTCAATCGTCTCGCAATCAGCTCAAGATCCTGGCTTCGAAGCCCGCAATCTTCAGGGTCGCCAATATTTGTTCAGCTGTCACCAGTTCGGGGGTGATGACAACAGCGATGCGCTGTGTCTTCGCGCTGGCAACCACTTCTTGAACGCCGGGCATCCGTCCCAGCGAAAAACGGACCCGGGTCTCGCAGCCACCGCAATGCATCTTCTCCTCGCCAATCACTTCGAAATCGACCTTGGCAACCATGTTGATATCCTTTCCTATAACAGTTCAAATCCTGACCGGCTCCGCCGCGCGTCCGACGCTCAAAATCGCATCGAAGAAGAGGCGGGGCCGACCGCGTAGCGAGTTCGAAAAAATGGCGGTGACGCTGAACGCCATTGCCGCCATCGCCCAGATGGGGTAGACCAGGCTGGTCGCAGCAAGCGGGATCCCGATCCCGTTGAACATGATGGCCAGACAGACGTTCTGCAACATCTTGCGGTAGCTCCAGCGGCTGATCTCGCGGGCATCCAGAACCGCTTCCAGGCGATTGTTCAAGATGATGATGTCCGCCGCATCAATCGCGATGTCGGCGCCATTCCCCATCGCGATTCCGACGTTTGCCTGCATCAGGGCGACCGAGTCGTTGATCCCATCGCCGACCATCGCGACACTTCCGGCTTGCTGCATCGTCCTGATCAGGCTTGCCTTCTCCTGCGGAAGCAAACCTGCATGAACCTCATCGACCCCGACCTCGTTTCCTACACGCTCGACGGCAGCCCTGTTATCGCCACTCATCAGGATCGTGCGTATTCCTGCCTGGCGTAGCCGGTCTATCGTATATTTGGCGTTCGGCCGAACGGCATCACCGAAGGCGAGCAGCCCGAGAACTGTGTTCTCGCGCGCTACGAGAACGACGGTCCTGCCTATTTCTTCCAGCGTTCGTACCCGCGACTCGATGTCCCCCAAGGGCACTGCCTGTTCTTTTAAAAACGCAATATTTCCGACCAAGACCATCTGATTCTTCAGCGTCGCCCGCACGCCCCGACCCGGCACCGCTTCGAAGTGGTCGAGCGGCGGCAGACCAATCCCGCGTTCCAGCGCTGCAGTCATTACGGCTTTTGCCAGAGGGTGCTCCGAAGCCGCTTCCACCGAAGCCGCCACGCCAAGCAATTCATCTTCCGTGTCGCTCACGGCTTCCAGTTCGAGCAGATCCGGCTTGCCTTCGGTGAGCGTTCCCGTCTTGTCGAACACGATGTGTGTCACAAGCCGCAACCCCTGGAAGGCTTCGCCTGTGCGCATCAGTATGCCGCGCTCCGCCGCTTCGCCAGCACCGCGAACGATCGCCAGCGGCGCCGAGATGCCGAGGGCGCAAGGGTAGCCCATCACGAGAACCGTAAGGCCTGCAAACACGGCACGCTCAATGTCCGGGCTGTTGCCGGTCAGCAAAGGGAGAATCCACCAGGCGAGAAAGGAAAGTGCGGACAGCGACAGCACGGCAGGAGCGTAGAGCTTGAGCACCTTGTCGACCAGGTGCAGCATTCCGGGCTTCAAGGCGCGGGCATCTTCGACCTCTTGCACTACGCGCTGCAGGAAACTGCTTGCTCCGACCGCGGTCACGCGAACAAGTAATGTACCCAGTCCGTTCATCGATCCCCCGACGACAGTGCCGCCGGCCCTGCACTCGACCGGAAGCGGCTCGCCGGTTACCAGCGAGACGTCGACGGACGAATGGCCGTCGGCCACGACGCCGTCGACCGGGATACGCTGGCCAGGACGAACACGCACCAGGTCGCCGATAACGACCTGTTCGATCGGAAGCTCTTGTTCCTGGCCATTACGCAGCACGTATGCGGTGTCGGGCTGCAGATCAAGCAAGCGCCGCACCGCCTGTGAGCTGCGCGTCTTCACGATTAGCGATAGCCACTCCGAAAAGATGTGGTAATTGCAGACCATGACAGCCACACAGAAGAAGGGGGCTGCCGGAAAGGTCGGGCCCCCGGCAACGATGCCGTACACGCCGCCGGCCAGGCCCGCAAACGCCGCCCCTTCCAGCAAGACATGCTGGTTGATGATCCGGCGTCGCAGCGATTGCCAGGCGATGTAAAGGATTTGCCGCGCGAGCACGAAGACGACTACCACGGCAAGAACGGCAGCGAGCCAAGCTTCGTGCCCCCCCATCCGCCCGCTTTGCCGCAGCCATGTCAGGCCAATGACTTCGACCAGCGCAAGGAGTGTTCCTGCACTCGCTTGCGCCCAACCGCGCGGGCGCAATACGAGGAACACCGCCGCAATGAGCGATACGGCGACAAACGCTTCGAGTAGTGCGTACCAGAAATCCCCCGGCCGCGCGACCAGCGTCAGCGACCCCAGGCTGAAGAACGTCGCCCAAAGAAACCGCCTTGCTCCATGTACCAGATCGCGTTCATCCTCTTCAAAGGGCTTTAGCTTGCGTGGATCCGAAATGCTGTAGCCCATCTGGCGCAGAGTCTCCAGCAGTACCTGTGGCCGAACCTTGGCCGGGTCGTACTCCACCAGCGCCTGCTCGTGCGTAAGGCTGACGGCCACGGCGTCGACGCCCGGGTGCTGGCGCAGCGCCTTTTCAATCGTGCCCGTGCAAAGTGAGCAGTGCATCCCGGCGACCCGCGCTCGCATGCGCATCCGGTCGGGGTGGCTGCCTGGCTCCTGTGTCCACATGGGGCTTTCCAGATAAGAAGAAGCGTCCAGAGTGCTTTCAGCGGTGCTCATGAGTTAGTCCGAATTTGTCGAATGTCGCCATTCTGAAGGCTGGAGCATGGTCCAGAGTCAAGGGCTTTTTGGGCGCAAACTAGGACTTGACTCTGGACCTACCTCCAAGGTTTAGAATGCAAAATCGGAGGTGAAAGTGTTAACCATAGGAAAATTAGCAACATTGTTGGGCGTGACGGTCGATACGCTGCGGTTTTATGAGCGCGAGGGCCTACTCGCTCCGGCGAGCAAGAGCGAAGGCGGTTACCGGCTCTATGATGAGGATTCGGTCGTCCGGCTCCGGTTCATCAAACAGGCGCGGGACTGCGGCTTCACGCTGGGCGAAATCCAGCAGTTGCTGGTGTTGCGCGGCCAGAGCGAGGCCTGCTGTGGCGATGTCCGGCAGCGGGCGATCGAAAAGAAGCTGCAGGTGGAGGGAAAGATACGGGCACTCTCGGCCATGTCCAAGGCGCTGGACCATTTGATCGCTGACTGTGCCAATGAAACCCACCCTATCAACGGCTGCCCGATCCTGGCGGCTCTCGAGAAGGCAAGCACATCTTCCGACAGCGAAGGAAAAACGTGAAGATTGAACTGTTTTACGCACCAGGCTGCGACAAGTGCGCTGCCAATCGTGAGAATCTCAAGGCAGCTGCCAGCCAGTGCATCCCTGACGTCGAGTGGTGCGAGTTGAACGTGCTCGAGCATATGGAATATGCCGTCGAGCTTGGGGTGCTTACCTTGCCGGCCATCGCCATCGAGGGAGTGCTCGAGTTCCCGGCGCTGCCAAACGTGAAGCAGTTTGCCGCTGCCATCGCTCGTAAGGCGGCCAACGTGGAAAGGTCATGATCATGGATCCCTCAGCGCTGGGGCAAGCCGTCCAGCATGCCGGTTTCGCTGCTGTTGGCGTAGGGTTTCTGACCGGTCTCTTCTTCAGCCTGAATCCCGTGGCCGTCGCGGCGATCCCGGTGTCGCTCGCTTACGTCACAAAGGCGCGGGACCGGAGCGAGTCCATCACCTTTGGCAGCATGTTCATTCTTGGCATGCTTGCGATGCACGTGCTGCTCGGGTTGCTGGCCGGCCTGAGCGGACTTTGGGTCGCGCGCCTGCTCGGGCGTCAATGGGGACTTGTGCTTGGGCCGTTCCTGATTCTCCTCGGTCTGATCTGGCCGGGCTGGCTTCGATTGCCGCTCCCGACCGTGTCCGTTCGCGCGCGGCGTGTTACCGGCGTTTGGGGCGCCTTCACGTTGGGCATGGTCTTCTCGGTAGCGGTCTGCCCATTTTGCACGCCAGCCTTGCTGGTCCTGTTGGGAGGGGCCGCTTCGGCCGGCTCACCACTACTGGGCGCTGCGTTGCTGTTGGCATTCGCGATCGGGCGTTCGATCCCTGTTGGCTTGGGGGCGTGGGCTATAGGCTGGCTGGAGAACTTGAAGCCATTTTCCAAATACTCGAAAGCGTTCGAAGTCATCGGCGGCATCGCGCTGATCGCGGCGGGGCTATACATGCTGAACGCCTATTTCTTCATCATTCCATCGCTGGCGGCGTGAGCCGCCTCAACGGTGATCGCCATGAGCGAATCGACCACGTTATCTGATGACATCACAGCAGCATTCGGACGCGCGTGCAGGGAGAAGGACTGGCAAATTGCCGAGTTTCTGCTCCAGGCACTGGAAGCACTGTCCGAGCGCGATCAGGCCGATGAACAAGCACGAAGGACGCGCCACCTCCGGCTTGTTTTCTCCTCTGAGAGTCGATTGATACCGTAAGTACGCTCTTCCGGGTAAGGTACGAACTGTAATCGCCTGTTTGCCGATGCCCCGCCGGCCATTGGCAAGGAGGCGAAAGAAATCAGTCATCGATCAGTGCCTGGATTATTGGGCACCCTGCACTAGGATGCTCGCTGTCGCAGCGCGATACCAGCGTTGCGAGCGCTGTCTTCATTGCAAGCAGATCGCTTAATTTAGCCTCTACCATGGCGAGCTTCTTCGCTGCCAGGTCGCGGGTGCTGGCGCAGGTCTGCGAGCCGTCCAGCTTGAGAAGACTCGCGATTTCATCGAGCGTAAAGCCAAGGTGTTGTGCCCGCTTGATGAAGCGAATCCGGCGTACATCCTCGCCCGCATAGGTGCGGTAGCCGCTGTACGGCCGCGCCGGCTCATCGATCAGTCCACTTCGTTGATAGAACCGGACCGTCTCCACATTCACGCCGGCTGCGCTGGCCAAGCGGCTGATGGTCATTTTCTCTGTCATGCACTTGACTCCGTATATGTGTACGGAGTTTATCCTGTTTCACCGTGAAACCTGTTTGGAGCGAGCATGGCAATCGGAACGAAGGGATCCTTGGTCGCAGGCGTGTTGGCGGCGATCGGGGCCTCAGCATGTTGCGCCGGTCCGCTCATCCTCCTGCTGCTCGGCATCAGCGGCGGATGGGCATCTCACCTGATTGCGTTCGAACCCTACAGCCCCTACCTCACCGCGCTGACGGTGCTGTTTTTAGGAGCCGCCTTCCACAACTTGTACCTGCGTCGGCAGGCTTGCGCGCCTGGCGACGCCTGCGCCGCTGACCGTGTCATCAGGAGCCAGCGCATCATGTTCTGGTTCGTTGCCGTCCCCGTCGTACTACTGCTGACGTTTCCCTTGTACGCCCCGCTGTTCTATTAAAAGGATTTCCCGATGCGTATTTCTACATTCATCGTGTCCGTGTTACTGAGCGGATCGGCCTTCGCCGGTACCGCAGAAACACTTACCCTTAACGTGCAAAACATGAGCTGTGCCGGGTGCCCGATCACGGTCAAAAAGGCGCTTGAACGAGTTCCTGGCGTAAGCGAGGTGAAAATCGATTTCGAGCACAAGACGGCCACTGTGCACATGGATGCGGACAAAGCCAACGTCTCCATGCTGACCAAAGCGACGGCTGACGCAGGCTTCCCTTCGACCGTCAGGAAGTGATGCGATGACCGAGGCAATTTTAGAGTCGACCCTGACCTGTCCGCGTTGCGGGCTGAGCAAACTGGAAACCATGCCGACTGATGCATGCCAGTTCTACTACGAGTGCGAAGGCTGTGCCGTCGTGCTGCGGCCAAAGGCCGGTGACTGCTGTGTCTTTTGCTCATACGGCACGGTCAAGTGCCCGCCGATTCAACTGGAGCGTCCCTGCTGTGGCTAACGTACGTTCCTTGGAGCTTCGCTATTGCTGACGACAGCACTTCCGCGCAATCCCACGGCAAGAACTCGTCGATGCGATTCACCGGATGGTCAGGATTGACGATGAGACCGGCCTGTGACTAGGTTGCATCGGCAATCGCGCCACTTTGCGTAGCAGAACGCAATGTCAGATTCGACGCCAAAGCCAGGCGTATTGCCTCGCCCAGCGTAATGATTGTGCCCGTGGTCGTCGGTGCCGGCGTATTCGGGCCCTCGGCCGCTAAAACTGTTTGCTGATCACTTTGCTGTGCAGCTACTGCGAGCAGCGGCATGGACAAAGCCGCAACTCCCAGCATGATAAGTCTGGTTTGCATGGATAACTCCGAAAATGAAAACGAAGGTCATCCGGCGGCGCCATAGCAGAGTCAGGGCTGCATCGAGCCCTCAAGCACAGGTACTAACTTTGAGAAAAGTGTGGTTCCGCCGGATCTACGCAACGGAGTTCCATTGAGGCCGTTCAGGCGGGGGAGACAGACGACAGCGGGACAATTCCCGTGTCCGGAGCGGCGCCAGCCACATGCAAGTCTAGTGGAACGTGGAATGTGTCGATCGCTACCGTAGCGTGATGACACGATGCACAGTGTGAGTGCACAGAAAACTTCTTGACTACGGCAGGCGTATCTTTATTGGCAACAGGAAACTCGTCACCGTCCTCGACATGCTGGTGGTGCCCGAGATGTTGTGCGGCGCGGCCTGTCTCGTGCATGCAATACGCAGTCACCGCCGACCAGCTGAACTGGAGCGCAATGACAGCGAGAAGGATGTAGACGAAGCGGCGAGCCATCCGCGAAATATAGCATGGATGGCCCTTCTTCCGGAGGGCAGTTCGTAAACCGCTGCTACTCGCCATCCGATATACCATTGCGTTCAGACCCTCTTGTTCTTGGCTGCAGCCTGATCGAACCTTAGTAGCCGGAGTCCGTTGAATACGACCAGCAAACTCGCACCGACGTCTGCAAAGACCGCCATCCAGAGCGTGGCAAGCCCCGACAGGGCGAGCGCAAAGAAAACTACTTTGATCCCAA
>Ga0308166_1002858_pt1 | contig 15280 bp, 9 predicted proteins | sample PhyCR2_2_FD_202137 | JGI IMG/M metagenome (GOLD analysis project Ga0308166, IMG submission 202137) | Phyllosphere microbial communities from UC Gill Tract Community Farm, Albany, California, United States - DLSLCC.R2 | ecosystem: Host-associated > Plants > Phyllosphere > Unclassified | place... | reverse complement strand
CGGCGATCTTCCCGGCCAACGCAGAACAGGAAGCAGAAGCGCGCGCCGCCATTGCCCGTGCTCAGGCTGACCATGATGTGCCGGTGGTAACCACCATTGAGCCGCTGAAAGAGTGGTACCCTGCCGAGGCCTATCATCAGGATTACTGGGAAGGCGCGGGCCAGCGCAACGGCTACTGCATGGCGGTAATCCCACCGAAGCTGCAGAAACTGCGCAAAAGTTTCGCGAATCGGGTGAAGAGCTGATTTAGCCTTTAACGAAGCAAAATATGCGACATAAATCCCCGGTTTTATGTCGCAGTAAATTGATTCGTTCAGAGCTTAAGCGAATAGATCAAAAGAGAAAAATAGTGCTTGACCCTTTTCAGCCGACTCCCTATAGTACCGCCCCGTTGACCCAGCGCGGTCGGCGAAGTAAATGTGGTGAGGTGTCCGAGTGGCTGAAGGAGCACGCCTGGAAAGTGTGTATACGGCAACGTATCGGGGGTTCGAATCCCCCTCTCACCGCCACATTCTGAAGAAGAGCCTGAACGTTTGTTCAGGCTTTTTTTTTGCATATTGCACTGAGAGAGGGGTATGAGAAGCCCCGCCAGGGTTCGACAACGGGCACAGCCCGCTGGACAGCGGAGCCTGCGACGCTGCCCGAAGGATGAGCGCAGCGAATCAATCCCCCTCTCACCGCCACATTCTGAGGAAGAGCCTGAACGTTTGTTCAGGCTTTTTTTTGCATATTGCACTGAGAGAGGGGTATGAGAACCCCCGACGGGGTTCGACAACGGGCCATGCCCGCTGGACAGCGGAGCCTGCGACGCTGCCCGAAGGGTGAGCGCAGCGAATCAATCCCCCTCTCACCGCCACATTCTGAAGAAGAGCCTGAATGACGGTTATTGTGAGAGCCGCACACCTTTTAAATGCACAGTCACAGCCTAAAATTAACGCCTGGCAGACACAAGTCCTGGCGCCTGCCACCAGGGTCACACCGCCAAAGCCTGCGGCGTCACTGAATCCCGGCTTACCAGCGTTCCCTGATGAGAAGACGGGACGCTCTCATCGGGATGCAATAAAATCTTAATCGCATCCTGTATCATTTCATCAATAGGCACACGAACAGTCGTTAGAGAGGGTGTGTAATACTTTCCAATCACTGAGTCATCGAACCCGGCAAGTGAAATATCGCCAGGTATAGTTTTGCCCGCGTCCTGAAACGCTTTTGCCACACCAATGGCCATGTCGTCATTGGCCGCCAGCACGCAGGTGAACGGAATATTGCGCGCTAATAGCTGGAGTCCGGCGTCGTATCCACTCTCTGTGCTCCAGCTACCCTGCACCACTAATTGCGGATCCGGGTCGATCCCCGCGTTCAGTAGTGCATTACGATAGCCCTGTAAACGACGCTCACCTGTCGGTGAATCATTGCATCCCGATATAAACGCAATCCGGGTATGCCCATGCGCCAACAGATGCGCCATCATCTCTTCACTACTGCGCTGATGGTCGGTGAACACACAGTGGCGTCGATTTCTGATGAGTTCACGATTAATGACCACTATCGGCGTCTGAATTTTATCGACAATATCATCCAGCTCACTGACTGAAAGATACTTGGGGTAGAGCATAATCGCTTCGCAACGGAGCTCAATAAGTAAGTCAATCGCATTGCGCTCGTCCTGAGCACTGTGTTTACCGTCCGCGAGCACCAGCTGACGGTTTTGTTTCTCGCTGAGCGTTGCCGCCTGATAAACCAGGCTTGAAAAAAACGGCCCGTTGTACAATCCGTTAGTGATAACCAGCCCAATCGAATGCGTTTTATTAGTAGAAAGGTTTCGTGCCAGCAGATTAGGTCGATAACCCGTATCAGCTACAGCCTGCATAATTCTGGCTTTCACCTCTTCGCGCACAAAAACCTTGCCACTTAACGCACGCGATACGGTGGCTTTTGATACACCAGCCACCCTGGCGATGTCCTGTATTGTGACCATTAAGGAACCTCAATCATTGGATGGCTTAAACCACCCAGGCTGAACCAGGCTGTAAAGTGAGATACACATTAATCGTATCGACTAAAACCGGGGTCATTTAACCTGTGCGCGCCCAGCCCCCTCTCTTTGTGTCATAGACATCAGCGGCATCCCTGGCCCGATGGGACCCTGAGACTGATATTCTGTTAAAATAAAGTCTTCGCTATTCACCACCAGGACGGGTGTTGTCAGGTCATAGCCTTCACGTTCAATGCAGTCTTTGTCGAATTCAAGAAGTGGCGTACCTGCTTTAACAACATCCCCCTCTTTTACCAACGGTCGGAAATATTGCCCCTGCAACTCGACCGTATTTAATCCAACATGGATCAGCAATTCGGCGCCATTATCACACAATAACCCGATGGCATGATGGGAAGCGATCAGGGATTCCACCCTCGCATTACAGGGTGCCACCACTTTTCCCGCGGCCGGCTTAATGGCGATACCGTCACCCATCACCTTACCGGCAAAGACCTCATCAGTAACACTTTCCAGCGCGAGGACCTCTCCTTTTAACGGGCTTAGAATATCAATCGCCTGACCACTCGCCGCTGTGGATGTTGCCTGCGGGGTGGACGCCAGAGGCGCAGACTCTTCTTCATCGATGGGATCGTCGAAGCCTACAAACTGCACCATCAAAATAGTCAGCACTATTGTCGTACCCGCACCTGCAAGCTCACCAATAAACGACATCGGCGCATCAGGACTGATGGCATTAACCAGCGTAAACAGACCCGGCAGTGCAGCATACGCGTAGTAAAGGCTACCGAACAGGCTGGCAACAACGGCACCAATTGCCCCGCCAATACAGCCACAGATAAAGGGTTTTTTAAAGCGCAATGTCACGCCATAAATCGCCGGCTCAGTGATGCCAAAAATAGCGGTGACGCCGGCAGAGAGCGAAGTTGCTTTTAACCGCGCGTTGCGGGTTTTCAGAAAGACACCTAACACTGCCGCCATCTGACCGATAACCGCGATAGTCTGATAAGCCTGGAAGGAGTCATGACCCTGCGTATCGAAGTTCGCCATAATGACGGGCGTAATACCCCAATGAACGCCAAAAATAACGATTATCTGCCAGATGCCTCCAATTACCGCGGCGGCCAGCATGGGCGCAGCATGGAACAATGCGTTATAGCCATTTGCTACCGCCAAAGCCGCCCATGTGGTAATCGGACCAATAACGATCAGAGTCAGCGGCACAATCACCACAAAGCAGATTAATGGGGTAAAAAGCGGACTGATGACCTCTGGTAACCACCTGACTACACGATGTTCAAGCCAGGAGAGTGCCCAAACCAGAAACAAGGGAGGTAAAACTGAAGAGGTATAAACTGTTTCAGAAAGCGGGAAGAAAAGGAAATTGATGCTTTCTCCCCCGGCAATGCGCGCTGCCAGCGAAGTCCAGTCCGGACTAATTAACGCACAACAACACAGGACAGCAATAAACGGGTTACATTTAAAATGCCGTGCGGCCGTAATCGCGATAAATACGGGCAAAAAAGCAAACGGCGTCCAGGACATGAAGTTGAGTACAGCAAATGTACCGGTTGTTTTAATATCAACATTAATCAAACCCAGAACAATCAGCAGTCCCTGAAGGATACCTGCCGCTGCAAGAATATAAACAATAGGCGCAAATACCGCCGACATCGTGGCAATGACCGCATCCAGTTTGCGTGTTTTTCCCAGCTGTTTCGGTGTTCCTGTCTCTTTAACCAGGCCGGACATTGCATTAAACACATCGGCGACATGGGTACCGATCACAACCTGAAACTGCCCGCCACTCTCAACTACGGCAATGACACCTGACAGACGTTGCACGTTACGCTTCGCCTCAGCGGGCGTTTTAACAAGCACCAGCCTTAAACGCGTGGCGCAGCGGGTAAAACTTTGGATATTCTCTTGCCCACCAACTTCATGAAGAATATCGCTTGCTAACTTATTGTAATCCCTGATGCCTGTCATATTTTTTCCCTTTCATTGTCACTGACTACACCGTCTGAAAAAGTGAAAATATTTGCATGGCAATCTGGAAACCTGCCATGCAACCGGTTTCACGGTATCCTGCGAGATATTTCATGCAACCGGTTTCATGGGAAAATGAGAGTGAAATCACTTATTAGATGAGAATGAATTCTGTTGAGGGATTGCCTGAAAAGAAAACCCGGCCGAAGCCGGGTTTGGGCGCTACACTTCTACTCAATCAAACGCTAGCTATACGCGTGCAGGGTGCGCTGACACAGCGCAGAACGCACACAATCCTCTTTGCCAAAGCGCACAATGCCAACCATCTCGTCCTCTTCAAAACGCGCCAGCGCGTCCGCGAGACCGGAAGGCACCCCAGCGGGCAAGTCGCACTGGGTAATATCGCCGTTAACAATGACTGTGACGTTTTCGCCCAGTCGGGTCAGGAACATTTTCATCTGCGCGGCGGTCACGTTCTGCGCCTCATCCAGAATCACCACAGCATTTTCAAAAGTGCGGCCTCGCATGTAGGCGAAAGGCGCAATCTCTACCTTGGCAATTTCCGGACGCAGACAATATTGCATAAATGATGCGCCAAGACGTTTAACCAGAATGTCATAAACCGGGCGGAAATAAGGGGCGAATTTCTCAGAAATATCACCGGGCAGGAAACCCAGATCCTCATCAGCCTGTAGTACCGGGCGCGTAACGATAATCCTGTCGATATCCTTATTAATCAGGGCCTCAGCTGCTTTCGCAGCACTGATCCAGGTTTTACCGCATCCGGCTTCACCGGTTGCGAAGATCAGCTGTTTCGTTCCTATGGCATTAAGATAGTGCGCCTGAGCTTCATTACGGGCCTCAATCGGTAACCGGTCACGCGTATCACGCGCCATGCCAATTGCATCCAGTCCGCTCATATGCACCAGCGAAGTGACCGACTCTTCTTCGCGCTGACGATGACTGCGAGAGTCACTGCGAAGCACTCTTCTTGCTTCACGACGCGCTTTGATCACTGCTTTCTGTCTTCCCATAGTGGCACCTTTCAGTTGGTTTCATTTCCCGCGCGAGGTCGTTGACCCGTTGCGATTACGTGAACGCTTTAGAGGTTTCAGTTGGCTTCCTTTAGAGCCATGACAGGACAGGATAATGGGTATGCAGCAACACAATGACGTGGCTGAACACCGGATAAAACAGGATGCGATAAGACAAAAGAAATGGTTGAAGGAAGGGAGAAATAACGAGGCAGAATTGCCCTCGCGGTCAGGCGCAATTTATTTAGTGACAGTGACTTTCCATTAAAGACTCGACCCATTCGCGAACTCCAGTGTGATACATCAACACATACGATTACGCCTGTTTAATAAATTGCACCATTTTGTTGGGCCTTTGCAACAGTAATTTTACCTGCTGGCAAAGGAATTGCTAATCGCGGGTAAGTATTTCTTTTAAGGCAAAATGTAAAATCTCTACATTTCAGTCAATTACCATATTTTATATACACCCGGCACCCGGTAAATCTCAGTAAAAACTTAGCCAATAATACCTGAAAGTGGTAAACCGCGGGCGGCATGAGACAGGCCCGCCCGCATTGTTCAAAAATTAATCAAGTCTCCAGTAGCGACTGTCCTAAATAATGGCTGGCGTCGGCAACTCCGGGTAAAGCGAAAAAGTAACCACCGCCAAAAGGACGGATATATTCTTCCAGCGCTTCACCGTTGAGACGCTGCTGCACCGTGAGAAAACCACGCTCCAGATCGTGCTGGTAGCAGACGAACAATAATCCCATCTCAAGCTGCCCGGATGCAGAGATACCCGCAGAGTAGCTGTAGCCACGTCGCAGCATCAGGCTACTGGCGGTCTCAGGTGTGCGGGGGTTCGCAAGACGAATGTGCGCATCCAGTGCAATGACCTCACCATCCGGATCACGCGCGTAATCCGGCACGTCATGTTCATGCTGCATGCCCAGTGGCGCGCCGCTCAGCTTCTCGCGACCAAAGATAGTCTGCTGCTCACCCAGTGGGGTGCGGTCCCACATTTCAACGTGAAAGCGGATGAGTCGTACTGCCTGATAGCTGCCATTGCGCGCCCAGACAGGCTCATCCTGATCGGCGGTCACCCACAGCAACTGGTTCATAAGAGCAGGATTGTGCGTATCCGGGTTGGCGGTGCCATCTTTAAAACCCAGCAGATTGATCGGTGTCTCCTGCCCCCGACTGCGTGCCGCGTGGTCCGAGATAAAACCTTCGCGTCGCCAGCGTACACCCAGCAGGTCAGGCGTATGCTTGATGATGTCACGCAGAGCATGAATCACCGTATCCTGCGTGTTAGCACAAATCTGCAGCAGCAGATCGCCATGACACTCACTGGCATCAAGCGAATCATTGGGGAAGCGCGTCATCGGCTGCAATTTTTTCGGCTTGTGAGGCGCTAAACCGAAGCGTTCATCAAACAGCGAATGGCCGACCGACACAGTAATTGTCAGATTATCAGGCGCGATAGTCGCCCCAAGAATGCCGGAATCCATTGGCGGCAGTTGCGGATTAGTCACCGCAGGTGCCGGCCCTCCCGTGGTGAGAAAGGCGATACGCTGGGTCAGTAGCTGGAACAGACGCTTCAGCTCCGCTTTATCACTACTGAGCAGATCAAATGCCACCAGCATCATCGATGCCTGCTGGGGCGTCGTGATGCCCGCCTGATGTGGACCGTAAAACGGCTGCGTCTGCTGTCGCGCCTGCGGCGTTACCGTACCCGGCGAAAAGCTGTCCGCAGCAGCGGCGTGGAACGGACAACCGCCGCCGATCGCCGCCGCGCCGCCCAGCAGACCCAAACCTTTCAGTAAACGACGACGCGCAGGCTGCGCGTCATCTTCCTTACGACTCATGATTAATCCAGACCCAAAGTGCCACGAAGTAACGAAAGATCTTCCGCCAGCGCGGTGATCGGTCCTTTCAGCGCGTTACGGTCGGCGCTGGTCAGTTTCTCATAGGATTCAAAACCGGTTTTGGTGCGGTACTTGCTCAGGATTGCATCGACTTTTTTGAAGTTAGCGTCAACCTTAGCCTGCAACTGCGGGTTCGCTTTGCTCACCATCGGGCGTAGCAGCTCAACAATTTTCTGCGCGCCATCAATGTTGGCCTGGAAGTCCCACAGGTCGGTACGACTGTAGCGATCTTCCTCACCGGAGATTTTGCTGGAGGCCACTTCTTCAATCAGACCGGCCGCGCCGCCAACCACTTTAGCTGGCGGGAAGGCCAGTTCGCTGATGCGCACCTGCAAATCTTTCACATCTTTATTCAGCTTATCCGCGTAGTCCGCCATGCCTTTGGTGCTGTTATCCGCAAACAGGGCTTTTTCCAGACGGTGGAAACCGGTGAACTTAGGATCGGCTGCCTTCTTCTCGTAGTCATCTTCGCGGGCATCAATGCTGCCGTCGAGATCGGAGAAAAACTCAGCAATCGGCTCAATGCGCTCATAATACTGACGGGTCGGCGCAAACAGCGTTTTGGCTTTTTCCACATCACCCGCTTTAACAGCGTCAGTAAACGCCTGGGTGTTACTGACCAGCTGATTCACCTGATCCGTCACATACGCTTTGTAGGCGGTGATCGGGCCTTCTAACTGCATACGCGCGGACGTGGTGCTTTTCGCCGTGCCCTCGCCCGCCTCAACAATCAGCTTGCCTTTAGGATTGCTCAGCAGACCACAGGTCATCTCATATTCGCCTGCTTCCAGATTGGCGGTCAGCTTCTGACTGAAGCCTGGCGCGATGTTCTCACGCTCTTCAACCACCAGCACGCCTTTGAGGATTTCCCACTCCAGCGCTTTCTGGCTGTTGTTTTTGATCAGGAACTGAGTCTTGCCGGCCTTGACCGTTAAGCTCATCGGCTCACACTGCTTGTCGTTGACGCTAACGGTGACCTGAGGAACCGCTGCCGCAGCCGAAGCGGAGATCGCCAGCAGAGGAAGCAGCAGTGCCTTGCGGCGGAAACGCATTGTCATCTCGATATTCCCTGTTAAGTTGCCGGCGCGGCGGGCGCGCCTGTTAAAAGTCTGATTACACCGTGGCCGACGCAGCAGGACGCGCAGGCATAAAGAACAAAATTAGCGCGGGGATCAGGTAGACGAAGTAAACGGTCACTTCACTCACGCTTGGGGCCTCCTGATATCCCAGAATCCCTTCCAGCAGGGTGCCGAACAGCGAATGGGTCGATAAAGTACTACTGAGGTCGAACGCCACATCCTGAAAGCGATTCCAGAGGCCCGCTTCGTGGAACGCACGAATTGCCCCCGCCGCCAGGCCCGCCGCAACAAATAAAATGAACACGCTGGTCCAGCGGAAAAAGTGCGCCATATTCAGGCGGATACCGCCCCAGTAGAGCAGCATGCCCAGCACCACCGCCGTTGCCAACCCCAGCACCGCGCCAATCGGCGGCGCATAACCGACATCCTGAGTAAAGGCGGCCAGCAGGAAGAAGACAGACTCCAGCCCTTCACGTGCCACGGCCAGAAATACCATCAGCACCAGCGCCAGACCGCCACGGCCGGAGCGGTGCAGCGCCTGATCGACCGCCTGCTCAAGCTCGACCCGGATATTGCGTGCCACTTTGCGCATCCAGAACACCATTGAGGTGAGGATGACGACCGCAATCAGCGCCACAATACCTTCAAACAGCTCCTGCTCTTTTTGCGGGAATTCACCGGTGGTGGCATTGATGAACAGACCCAGGCCCAGACAGAGTGCAGCGGCGATAAACACGCCCGCCCACATCGCCGGGAACCATTGGGTGCGCTGGGTGCGTTTGAGATAGCTGGCTATCAGGCTGACTATCAGCGCGGCTTCAAGCCCTTCACGCAGCATGATGAGAAAAGGAACAAACATCGCCAACCTCTTGAATGTTAAGCAGCGTCAATAAAGAGTAAAATCAGGTAAAGTCTAAACGATACCGATTATCATTATCGCTGCGAAAAAAACAAGTTACTGGCGGAGATAATTTCATCTTTAGGTGATTTATCTTTGTAACAAAAAAGCCCGCCCCTTTCGGGACGGGCCTTGAGGATTAACGCTTCGCTTATTTGGTCTGGAATTCTGCTTCTGCAGCGACAAAGCGCTGTTGCGCTTCTGCTGAAGGTTCACGTCCCATCAGGCTGAAGACCACGATCGCAATGCTGGCAAAGATGAAGCCAGGGATGATTTCATACAGTCCCAGCCAGCCATATTGTTTCCACACCAGCACGGTCAGCGCACCGATAATCATACCCGCCAGCGCACCGTTGCGGTTCATGCGCTTCCAGCAGACGCCAAACAGCACGACCGGACCAAACGCAGCACCGAAGCCCGCCCAGGCGTAGCTCACCAGGCCCAGCACGCGGTTTCCCGGATTAGACGCCAGTGCAATGGCAATCAGTGCCACCAGCAGCACCATCAGACGCCCTACCCACACCAGCTCTTTCTGGCTGGCATTTTTACGCAGAAAACCTTTGTAGAGATCTTCAGTCAGGGCACTGGAGCAGACCAGCAGCTGACAGCTCAGCGTTGACATCACGGCGGCCAGAATCGCTGACAGCAGAATTCCCGCAATCCATGGGTTGAACAGAATACGCGCCAGCTCAATAAAGACGCGCTCAGCATTATCATTAACGCCCGTTGCCAGCGTCGGGTTGTTCTGGAAGTAGGCGATACCAAAGAAGCCCACCGCCACAGCGCCCGCCAGACAGAGCACCATCCACGTCATACCGATACGACGTGCGGTACGGATTGAGCGATGTGAATCTGCCGCCATAAAACGCGCCAGGATATGCGGCTGCCCGAAGTAGCCCAGACCCCAGCCAAGCAGCGAGATGACCGCCACGAAGTTCAGCCCCTTGAGCATGTCGAGGTTTTCCAGGCTTTTCGCTTCAATCACTGCCATGGAATCAGACCAGCCGCCGACCGCGATAATCACAAACACCGGCGTCAGGATGAGCGCAAAAATCATCAGGCTCGCCTGAACGGTATCGGTCCAGCTTACCGCCAGGAACCCACCCACCAGCGTATAGAGGATCGTCGCCGCTGCACCCGCCCACAGGGCAGTCTCGTAGCTCATACCAAAGGTGCTTTCAAACAGACGCGCACCGGCCACCACGCCCGAGGCGCAATAGATAGTGAAGAACACCAGGATCACAAGAGCAGAAATGACACGCAGGATTTTACTGTGGTCTTCAAAGCGGCTGGTGAAGAAGTCCGGCAACGTCAGCGCGTTGTCATGATGCTCGGTCTGGACCCGCAGGCGACCCGCCACGATTTTCCAGTTCAGCCAGGCACCGATGGTCAGGCCAATTGCAATCCAGCTTTCAGAGATACCGGAGATGAAAATGGCACCGGGTAATCCCATCAGCAGCCAGCCGCTCATATCGGAGGCACCGGCAGAGAGTGCCGTGACCACGCTACCCAGGCTGCGGCCACCGAGGATGTAATCATCGAAGTTTTTGGTTGAGCGCCAGGCTATAAAACCAATCAACACCATCCCAAGAATATAAATCACAAAGGTCACCAGCATTGGTGTACTTACACTCATCTGTCTCTCCACTTATTATTTGATATCCCAGAGAAATCGCCAGCTACCCGCCAGCCGGAACGGGGCAAAGCGGGCCGATTTTTTCGTCAGGGCGTCAGTCATTTCCCAGCGGCGCGGTATCCTGCCGGAAAGGCGTGGCGCGCACAATGGATTTAACACAGGCGTTACAGTGATTTCACTAACCGTTTGTGAAAACGTGCTGATAGGTTGCACTCGCTCACAGTTATCCGGTTGCACCACGGAATTACCCGCCATAAAACCGCTTTTTATAAGGCTTGCCAACCTGGCGAGGATCTTGCAGCAATATCCATGCCGCTTTGAGAAATTTAACAATCGGCCTCATTTAAAGGGTGTTAACTGGCTCACATTTAACACGGTTGCACAAAGTTGCAACTTAAGTGATAGTGCAGCCAACGCCGTACCGAACCACTACAAGGAGCTCTGGAGTCATGGCTACAACCACCATGGGTGTAAAACTGGATGACGCAACACGTGAGCGCATCAAACTGGCTGCACAGCGGATTGATCGCACGCCACACTGGCTGATTAAACAGGCGATCTTTAACTACCTGGGCCAGCTTGAAAGCGGCGACGGCGTGCCGGAGATCCCCCTTTCTGCCCTGGCGGTCGCGGAGTCCGATGACACCCAGCCAGAGGAGTCGCACCAGCCGTTCCTTGACTTCGCAGAGCAGATTTTACCTCAGTCAGTGACCCGTTCAGCGGTGACCGCCGCCTGGCGTCGTCCGGAGACTGATGCAGTACCCATGATGCTGGAGCAGGCCCGCTTGCCGGCAGCGCTGGCAGAGAAAACCCATCAGCTGGCTTATCAGCTCGCCGACAAGCTGCGGCACCAGAAAGGGGCAACCGGACGCGCTGGCATGGTGCAAAGTCTGCTGCAGGAGTTCTCTCTCTCCTCACATGAAGGCGTAGCGCTGATGTGCCTGGCTGAAGCGCTGCTGCGTATTCCTGACAAGCCCACGCGCGATGCGCTGATTCGCGACAAAATCAGCAATGGCAACTGGCAGTCACATCTGGGACGCAGCTCCTCAATGTTTGTCAATGCAGCGACCTGGGGCCTGCTGTTTACCGGCCGCCTGGTTTCGACCCACAATGAGTCGAACCTCTCCAGCTCGCTTAACCGCATTATTGGTAAGGGTGGCGAGCCACTGATCCGCAAAGGCGTGGATATGGCGATGCGTCTGATGGGTGAGCAGTTCGTTACCGGTGAAACCATTGCCGAAGCGCTGGCTAACGCCCGCAAGCTGGAAGAGAAAGGTTTCCGCTACTCTTACGATATGCTGGGCGAAGCGGCACTTACTGCAGGCGATGCCAAAGCCTATCTGCTCTCTTATCAGCAGGCGATCCATGCCATTGGTAAAGCGTCGAATGGACGTGGCATTTATGAAGGACCCGGCATCTCCATCAAGCTCTCCGCACTGCATCCCCGCTACAGCCGCGCGCAGTATGAGCGTGTGATGGAAGAGCTCTACCCTATTCTGAAATCACTGACGCTGCTGGCCCGCTCTTATGACATCGGCATCAATATCGACGCAGAAGAAGCCGATCGGCTGGAACTGTCACTCGATATGCTGGAAAAACTCTGTTTCGAGCCAGAGCTGGAAGGCTGGAACGGCATCGGGTTTGTGATTCAGGCCTACATGAAACGCTGTCCGTTTGTCATTGATGAGCTGATTGATCTGGCACAGCGCAGCCGCCGTCGCCTGATGATCCGTCTTGTGAAAGGCGCGTACTGGGACAGCGAAATCAAGCGCGCCCAGATGGAAGGCCTGGAGGGCTACCCGGTTTATACCCGCAAGGTTTACACCGATATCTCTTACCTGGCCTGTGCCCGCAAACTGCTGGCGGTGCCAAGCCTGATCTATCCGCAGTTCGCGACGCACAACGCGCACACTCTGGCGGCAATTTATCAACTGGCGGGCAATAACTACTATCCGGGCCAGTATGAGTTCCAGTGCCTGCACGGCATGGGCGAACCACTGTATGAGCAGGTGGTCGGCAAAGTGGCGGACGGCAAGCTTAATCGTCCCTGCCGTATCTATGCGCCGGTGGGCACCCATGAAACCCTGCTGGCCTATCTGGTTCGTCGCCTGTTAGAAAACGGGGCCAACACCTCCTTTGTTAACCGTATTGCTGATACCTCGCTGCCGATCGATGAGCTGGTAGCCGATCCGGTGACTGCCGTCGAGAAACTGGGTGCCAGCGAAGGCGCCATTGGCCTGCCGCATCCGAAGATCCCTCTGCCGCGCGAACTGTATGGCGATAACCGCGTTAACTCTTCGGGTCTGGATATGGCCAACGAACATCGTCTTGCCTCACTGTCCAGCGCCCTGCTGAGCAGCGCCGCACAGCCCTGTCTGGCCGAGCCGATTATTGAGGGTGAAGCGGGTGCAGGCGAGCTGCGCGATATCCTTAACCCGGCCGCACCGGGCGACCGTGTCGGTCAGGTTCGCGAAGCTACTGAGCAGGAAGTCTCTGTGGCACTGGATGCCGCCGTGAACAGCGGACCGATCTGGTTTGCCACGCCGCCGCAGGAGCGTGCTGCGATCCTGGAACGCGCTGCACAGCAGATGGAAGGCCAGATGCAACAGCTGATTGGTATCCTGGTGCGTGAAGCGGGCAAGACTTATAACAACGCTATCGCGGAAGTCCGTGAAGCCGTTGATTTCCTCTATTACTACGCCGGTATGGTGCGGGACGATTTCGACAACGAAACGCACCGTCCACTTGGCCCGGTGGTCTGTATCAGTCCGTGGAACTTCCCGCTGGCGATTTTCACGGGTCAGGTTGCGGCTGCACTGGCAGCTGGCAATAGCGTGCTGGCAAAACCGGCTGAGCAAACCCCACTGATTGCCGCGCAGGCAGTTCAGATCCTGCTGGATGCGGGTGTGCCGCCAGGCGTGCTGCAACTGCTGCCAGGCCAGGGCGAAACGGTCGGTGCACAGTTGACCGGAGACGATCGGATTCGCGGCGTGATGTTTACCGGCTCGACTGCCGTGGCAACCCTGCTGCAGCGCAATCTTGCCGGTCGCCTTGATCAACATGGTCGTCCGGTGCCGCTCATTGCGGAAACCGGCGGGATGAACGCGATGATCGTCGACTCTTCCGCGCTGACTGAGCAGGTGGTGATCGATATCGTCGCCTCGGCCTTCGACAGTGCCGGACAGCGCTGCTCTGCGCTGCGTCTGCTCTGTATTCAGGAAGATGTCGCCGACCATACGCTGAAGATGCTGCGTGGCGCGATGGCGGAGTGCCGCATGGGCAATCCGGAACGCTTCTCAACCGATATCGGCCCGGTGATTGATGCCGAAGCCAAAGCCAATATCGACCGTCATATTCAGGCGATGCGTAACAAGGGCTTCACGGTGTATCAGGCGGTGCAGGATAACCCGCAGGACAGCAAAGAGTGGAATAGCGGCACCTTTGTGAAACCGACGCTGATTGAGCTGAATCAGGTTAGCGATCTGGATAAAGAGATTTTTGGGCCAGTGCTTCACGTCGTGCGCTTCACCCGCAACAACCTGCCGCAGCTGGTTAATCAGATCAACGCCTCCGGCTATGGCCTGACGCTGGGCGTGCATACGCGTATCGACGAAACCATCGCGCAGGTGACGGCGAACGCCCGGGTCGGCAACCTTTACGTTAACCGCAACATGGTCGGCGCCGTGGTCGGCGTTCAGCCGTTTGGCGGTGAAGGCTTATCCGGAACCGGTCCGAAAGCGGGTGGCCCACTCTATCTTTATCGCTTGCTGGCCCATCGCCCGGATAGCGCACTGCGTCTGACCTTTGATCGTCAGGATGCCGAGCGCCCGGCGGACAGCACGCTCCGTCACTCTTTGCTGGCACCGCATCAGGCACTCAGCAACTGGGCTAAAGATAAGCCTGAGCTGGCTGAACTCTGCCGGCACTATGGCGAGCTGGCCCAGGCGGGCGTGGTCCGCCTGTTGCCTGGCCCAACCGGCGAACGTAACACTTTCTCGCTGTTGCCGCGTGACCAGGTGCTCTGTCTGGCTGACAACGAGCAGGATGCGTTAGTCCAGTTGGCTGCGGTCACCAGCGTTGGGAGTAAAGCGCTGTGGCCGGATGATGAGCTGCATCGCACCCTGCGAGCCTCATTGCCTGACGCCGTGAAGGCACGCATCACGCTGGCGCGTGACCCATTAGCGTCGGAGTTTGATGCGGTGATCTATCACGGCGATGCCGATCAGCTGCGCACCCTGTGCGAACAAATTGCGGCGCGCGACGGCGCGATTGTCTCGGTACAGGGCTTTGCCCGCGGCGAGACCAATCTGCTGCTGGAACGTCTGCTGATTGAGCGCTCGCTGAGTGTGAATACTGCCGCGGCGGGCGGTAATGCGAGTCTGATGACGATTGGGTAGCGCTGAAGCTTAAGGGGGGGTTCGCTGCGCGAAGGGGCTTGGGTGCACACAGGTGCTGGGGGGTTCGCTGCGCGAACGGGCTATGAGAAGGTTTCGTTCGCCTGGTGAGCTGGCCAGTTTCAGTTACGCCTCTGCAGGCGACCAACAAGGGGGCGCCAGTCGCCGCGCCCCCTTGACCCCGGGCTCCGGCCTGCTTCACCGCCGCTTCGCGGTTCCTTCGCTTCTTCCGGATTTCTTACGGACCGGCGGGACGCGCCCTCCCTGGCGCGAACCCGCCTCTTCGCGGCATCCCTGCCGCTCGTCCTGAAATCCCTCATCCGCTCAGCGGCTCTGACGGCCTC
>Ga0308166_1002857_pt1 | contig 15298 bp, 9 predicted proteins | sample PhyCR2_2_FD_202137 | JGI IMG/M metagenome (GOLD analysis project Ga0308166, IMG submission 202137) | Phyllosphere microbial communities from UC Gill Tract Community Farm, Albany, California, United States - DLSLCC.R2 | ecosystem: Host-associated > Plants > Phyllosphere > Unclassified | place... | reverse complement strand
TATCCTCCGGCGCCTGTGGCAGATGCTGCCGACCATGGCCGGCGTGGTGGTGCTGGTCTTCGTGCTGTTCAACTGGGTGGGCGGCGATCCGTCCTACCTGCTGGCCGGGAAGATGGCCGACGCACAGGCGATCGCCAACATCCGCAGCCAGCTCGGGCTGGACCAGCCCTGGTATGTACAGCTGGGTATCTTCGTCAAGCAGATCCTGACTTTCGACTTCGGCAATGCCTGGAGCACCGGCGAACCGGTCTCGCACATCCTGTCGACCCGGCTCGGGCCCTCGCTGACGGTGCTGGTGCCGCTCACCGTGCTGGAAACCCTGATCGGCATCGCGCTGGCGCTGGCCATCGCTTTCGTGCGCGGTTCGCTGACCGACCGCCTGGTGATGGTCGCCTGCACGGTCGGCATGTCGATCTCGATCCTGGTCTACATCATCGTGTTCCAGTACGGACTGGCCTATAAACTCGGCCTGTTCCCGGTGCAGGGCTGGGGCGACCATTTCACGGAGAACCTGCTGCGCTACGCCACGCTGCCGATCCTGATCGGCCTGACGGTGTCGGTGGCGCCGACCCTGCGCCTGTTCCGCAGCTTCGTGCTGGACGAGGCAGGGCAGGACTACGTGCGCACCGCGCGTGCAAAGGGTTTGTCGGAACGCCGCATCGTCTGGGTGCATGTGCTGCGGAATGCCGCCATCCCCATCATCACCTACGTCATGGCCAACCTGCCGGCGCTGCTGATCGGCGCCTTCCTGCTCGAGCGCTTCTTCGGCATCCCCGGCATCGGGCGCGAGGTGATCCTGGCGGTCGAACGCAGCGACTTCCCGGTGATCAAGGCGATCACGGTCTACGTGGCCGTCGCCACCATGGTGTTCAACCTGCTGGCCGATCTGATGTACCAGGCTGTCGATCCACGCGTGCAGCTCAAATGAGTTTTTGAATGAATCAAATGATCGAAAATGCCTCGCCCGGCCTGTGGGCGCTCGCCTGGCGGCGCCTGCGCGCCGACCGCGTCGCCATGGGGGCGCTGGCGGTGGTGCTGCTGTTCCTGCTGTCGGTGCTGTTGTCCGGCGCCGGCCTGGTCGCCGCCGACTGGGAAGACGAGGTGGCGGTGAACTATGCGCCGCCCGGCTTCGTCGGTCCCGATCCGGCGCTGGCCGCGCTGGCCCGTCCGCCCGCGCCGACGCCGCCGAACGCCTTCGATCCGCTGGCTGCCGATCTGGCCGTCCTGAAGGCGGATCTCGCGCGCCAGGGCAAAACCACGCAGGCGGTGAAGGCGACGACGCTGCCCTTCGGCGCCGACAAATGGGGCCATGACATCGTCAAGAAGACCATCAAGGGTGGGCAGACCTCGATCGTGGTCGGCCTGGTGGCGGCGCTGGTGGCGGTGGCGCTGGGCACCCTGTTCGGCGCCGTCTCCGGCTTCTACGGCGGCAAGGTCGACGACCTGTTCAACTGGTTCTACAGCATCTTCACCTCGATCCCCTCGATCCTGATGATCCTGACGGTGGCCGCGGTGCTGCAGACCCGGGGCGTGCTGACCATCGTGCTGATCCTCGGCCTGACCGGCTGGACCGGCCCTTATCGCCTGATCCGCGCCGAATACATCAAGCACAAGGCGCGCGAATACGTGATGGCGGCCGACGCCATCGGCGCATCGAGCTGGCGGCGCATGTTCTCGCACATCCTGCCGAACGTCTCGCACGTGGCGCTGGTGCAGATGTCGATCCTGGTGGTCGGCTTCATCAAGGCCGAAGTAATTCTGTCCTTCCTGGGCTTCGGCGTGCCGGTGGGCGTGGTGTCCTGGGGCAGCATGCTGAACGAGGCGCAGAATGAACTCATCCTCGGCAAGTGGTGGCAGCTGGCGGCGGCCGCCAGCGCGATGGCCCTGCTGGTGACCGCGTTCTCTCTGTTCGCCGATGCGCTGCGCGATGCGCTCGATCCGAAATTGAAGTGAGCTTTTAGATGACCCACGATCAGCCATTGCTCGAGGTACGTGACCTGCGCGTCTCCTTCCGCATCGACAAAAAGAATACCTTCGAAGCGGTGAAGGGGATTTCCTTCAGCCTGCCGAAGAATGCCACCGTGGCCCTGGTCGGCGAATCCGGCAGCGGCAAGTCGGTCAGTTCGCTGGCCGTCATGGGACTGCTGCCGCGCGAGACCACCATCATCCACGAGGGTTCTTCGATCCGCTTCGACGGCCGCGAGCTGCTCGGCCAGTCGGTCGACGAGCGGCGCAAGCTGTGCGGCAAGGACATCGCGATGATCTTCCAGGAGCCGATGTCTTCGCTGAACCCGGTGTTCACGGTCGGCTTCCAGATCGGCGAGGTGCTGCGCCTGCACCTGGGCATGAACAAGCGCCAGGCGCGTGCGCGGACGCTCGAACTGCTGGAGGAGGTCGGCATTCCCGATCCGGCGAATAAAATCGACGCTTACCCGAGCCAGATGTCGGGCGGCCAGCAGCAGCGCGTCATGATCGCGATGGCGATCGCCTGCGAGCCGCGCCTCCTGATCGCCGACGAGCCGACCACCGCGCTGGACGTGACGATCCAGAAGCAGATCATGGAGCTGATCGCGCGCCTGCAGAAGAAGCACCAGATGTCGGTGCTCTTCATTACCCACGACCTGGGGCTGGTCGGCGAGATTGCCGACCGCGTGATCGTGATGCGCCATGGCGAGGTGCGGGAGGAGGGCTCGGCATCTCAGGTTTTACATGCACCCGCCGATGCGTACACGCGGGCGCTGCTGCACTGCCGGCCGAAGCTGGACGAGCGGCCGGTGCGCCTGCCGGTCATCGACGATGTGCTGAGCGGGCGGTATGCATTGGGCGTCAATCTGCCGCAGCGTGCGCGCGGTTATGCTGCGGACGATGACAATGTCCTGGTGGTGAACGGGCTGCAGAAGAGTTTTTATTTGCGCGAAGGCCTGTTCGGCAAGCGCGAGTTCAAGGCGGTGAAGGATGTGTCCTTTACCCTGCCGCGCGGGAAGACCCTGGGCGTGGTCGGCGAGTCCGGCTCCGGCAAGACCACGGTCGGCCTGACCCTGCTGCGCCTGCACCGCGCGACCGGCGGCAGTGCGCTGTTCGAAGGCCGCGACCTGCTGGCCATGAGCGAGCGCGAGTATCAGGCCTATAAACGGCGCATCCAGATCATCTTCCAGAATCCGTATGCCTCGCTGAATCCGCGCTTCACGGTCGGCCAGATCCTGCTGGAGCCGATGCGCATCCACCGCATTGGCGCCAACGATGCCGAGCGCGTCGAGCATGCACACTACCTTTTGAAACGCGTGGGGCTGCCGGCGCAGGCCTTCCACCGCTATCCGCACGAATTCTCCGGCGGCCAGCGTCAGCGCATCGCGATTGCGCGCTGCCTGACGATGAAGCCGGAGATCCTGGTGTGCGACGAGTCGGTGTCGGCGCTGGACGTCTCGGTCCAGGCCCAGGTGCTGAACCTGCTGCAGGACCTGCAGGACGAGTACAAGATGAGCTACATCTTCATCTCGCACGACCTGTCGGTGGTGAAGTACATCTCGGACCGCGTGATGGTCATGCACCACGGCAGCGTGGTCGAAATGGCCGATTCGGACGAGCTCTACCGCAACCCGCAGCACCCGTACACGCAAACCCTGCTGGCCGCCATCCCGCGCGGCGCCTGAGTTGATCTAGCTAAAACCGGGGTCAGACACCGATTTTGGGCAATTGCCAAAATTTGGTGTCTGACCCCGGTTTGCTTGAAATCAAACTGGCGCTGGCGTTCAAAATCGCGTGTGATGATGACTCATATTCATCAAATTACGGAGCGCGATCGTATGAAACAGAGCCAGCCGCAGCGCCGGGACTTCCTGCGCTACATGGGCACCCTTGCCGCCTTGTCCACCCCCGCGATGCAGGCTGCCGCCGCCGAGAAGGATAAAGTGTCCTTTCCGCCGATCTACGCCAAGTCCGAGAAGCCGGAAAAGGGCGAGCCGCCGGCGGACGCGTGGAACGAGCGGGTCGGCATCGCCATCGTCGGCCTGGGCCGCATCGCGGTCGAGGAGATGCTGCCGGCCTTTGCCGAGAGCAAGCATGCGAAGCCGGTGGCCCTGGTCAGCGGCGACCGCGCCAAGGCGCTCAAGATCGCGCACCAGTACAACATCCCGGAAAGCGCGATCCTCGACTACAAGGATTACGACAAGCTGGCGCAGATGCCGGAAGTGCAGGGCGTCTATATCGCGCTGCCGAACAGCATGCACGCCGAGTACACGGTGCGCGCCGCACGTGCCGGCAAGCACGTGCTGTGCGAAAAGCCGATGGCCAACACCGTGGCCGAATGCCAGCAGATGATCGACGCCTGCAAGAAGGCCGGCAAGAAGCTGATGATCGCCTACCGCAGCCAGTACGAACCGATGGACCGGGCGCTGGTCAAGATGGTCAAGGACAAGAAGCTGGGGGCGCTGAAGGAATTCAGCTCGGTGAATTCGCAGAACATGGGCGACCCGCAGCACTGGCGCCTGAAACGCGCGCTGGCGGGCGGCGGCGCGCTGCCGGACGTCGGCCTGTACTGCATCAACGCGGCGCGCTTCCTGTCCGGCGAGGAACCTAGCGAAGTCATCGGCAACACCTGGTCGACGCCCGGCGACGCCCGTTTCAGGGAAGTCGAGGAATCCTGCCAGTTCATCCTGCGCTTCCCCAGCGGCTTCATCGCCAGCTGCAGCACCAGCTACGCGGCGCACAAATCGCAGTTCTTCCGCCTGAACGGCGCCGACGCCTGGGCCGAAATGGACCCGGCCTACGCCTACCACGGCCTGAAGCTGAAGGTCTCGCGCGTGGTCGACGGCAAGGAGCAGGCCGCCGACGTGCAGATCGAGGAAAAGAACCAGTTCGCGGCCGAGATGGACCACTTCGCCCAGTGCCTCCAGCAGAACAAGGACGTCCACACGCCCGGCGAAGAGGGCCTGCAGGACCAGCGCATCATCGAGGCGATCTACGAGTCGGCGCGCACGCACCGGCCGGTCAAGCTGAGCGCGCCGGGCAAGACGCGTGGTCCCGAGCCGCAGCAGGAGGCTTAGCAGATAAGCTAATATAGAGGGCATGGCCCAGCTCTCGCACCTCATCCATACCTATGGCGCACTGATCGTGTTCGGCACCGTGCTGCTCGAACAGATCGGGCTGCCGATTCCGGCCTTTCCGGTGCTCATCATCGCGGGCGCGCTGGCGGTCGACAAGGGCGCCAACTGGCCGCTGTACCTGGCGGCCAGCATCGTGGCCTGCCTGATCAGCGATTACTTCTGGTTCCGCGCCGGGCGCTTCTACGGCAAGCGCGTGCTGCGCCTGCTGTGCAAGATTTCGCTGTCGCCGGATTCCTGCGTCAGCCAGACCGAAGACAATTTCACCCGCTGGGGCGCCAAGTCGCTGGTGGTCGCCAAGTTCATCCCGGGCTTCAATACCATCGCGCCGCCGCTGGCCGGGGCGATGGGAACCAGCACCCAGCGTTTCCTCTGGCTGTCGGTGGCCGGCGGCCTGCTGTGGAGCAGCGTCGGCATGGGCCTGGGCGCCTGGTTCCACGGCAGCGTCGACGATGTGATCGGCTGGTTCGAGACCCTCGGCAGCACCGCGCTGATGGTGGTCGGCGCCTTGCTGGCCCTGTTCGTGTTGCTGAAGTACATAGAGCGCCGCCGCAATCTCGGCGCCGCCGACTTGCCGCGCATCAGCGCCGAGGAACTCAAGGGTCTGCTGGAGGCCGGCCACGATCCGCTGATCGTCGATGCCCGCAGCGTGACTGCGCGCCAGATGGAAGAGGGCATTCCGGGTGCGCTCATCTATGGCGAAGAAAAGCCCGAACGCCTGATGGCCACCCTCGACCGCGAACGCCACGTCGTGGTCTATTGCACCTGCCCGAACGACGTCACCGCGGCGCAGGTGGCGAAGACCTTCATCGCCAACGGTTTTCATCGCGCCCGTCCGCTGCGCGGCGGCCTCGATGCCTGGAATGCGCACTGTGCCACGGGGGAGGCGGATGTCGAGCTGAAGACGAAGACGGGCTGATCCCGCTGATTTGGTAGCTCGACTACTCAGTGTTTGTGGCAGTTTTTGCCGAATTCCCCAAGCATTACGGTCGTCTGTACCTAAACTACAATAAAAGCTTGCGCGCAAGCCAATAAATCCTTAAGCTTCGTGAATCTGTTTCCGAGCTTTCACCATGACCGTTGCGCCTGCCTCTTCAACCTTCCAGCCATCCCTTGCACACGTGAACCCGGTTTCCGGACACGCCAGCCCGCGCCTGCTCGCCGACATCGGCGGCACCAATGCGCGCTTTGCACTGGAGCTGGGGCCGGGGCGCGTCGAGCACATCGAGGTGCTGTCCTGCGCCGGCCATGCGACCCTGGGCGATGCCATGCGTGCTTATCTGGCGCTGCCCGCTGTGGCGGCAGCCGGCGCCGTGCACCATGCGGCCATCGCGATCGCCAATCCGGTGATGGGTGACATGGTGCGCATGACCAATCACCACTGGGAATTCTCGATCGAAGCCCTGCGCCGCGAGTGCGGCTTCGATACCTTTGTCGTGGTGAACGATTTCGAGGCGCTGGCGATGGCGCTGCCTTGGCTGGCGGCCGGCGACAAGGTGCAGGTCGGCGGCGGTGCGCCGGCGGCTAGTGCACCGATCGGCCTGCTGGGCGCCGGCACCGGCCTCGGCGTGTCGGGCCTGGTTCCTTCTGCGGACGGCAAGAGCTGGACTGCGCTGCGCAGCGAGGGCGGCCACGTCACCTTCGCGCCGGCCAACGAGACCGAAGTCGCGATCCTGCAGTACGCCTGGCGCGAATTCGAGCACGTGTCGGCCGAGCGCTTCCTGTCCGGCGCCGGCGTCGAACTGATCTACCGCGCGCTGGCGAATCTGCGCGGCGCCGTCGAGCCTGCCTTGGAGGCGCCGGAGATCTCGCGCCGCGCCCTGGCCGGCGAATGCGCGCTGTGCGAGGAAGTCGTCGACGTCTTCTGCGGCATGCTGGGCACGGTGGCCGGCAACCTGGCCGTCACCCTCGGCGCGCAGGGCGGCGTCTACATTGGCGGCGGCATCGTGCCGCGCCTGGGCGAGCGCTTCGCTAGTTCGTGCTTCCGCCGCCGCTTCGAGCAGAAGGGCCGCTTTGCCGGCTACCTGGCGGCCGTGCCGACCTATGTGATCACCGCCGAATACCCGGCCTTCCTGGGCGTTTCCGCGATCCTGGCCGAGCGTCTCGGCGCCTGAGCGGACGGGGCCGTTGGCGGCCGCAACGGGATTCCGCACATTCGCCTGTGCGCCGCTTGTCCCTTTCCGGGTTTTATCGGGTACAATGGCCGCCAATTGGTAGAAACGATGTCGTTCGCTTTTCTGGCACGCCCGGAGCCTTGCCTCCACAGCCTGGTTTCCCTCCTGCGCCAGCAGCGCCGTTTCTCCTGAAAGTCAACCTTGCAGTCTGCTTTCCGGCAGCTGCCGCGTGGCCGGCCTCAAGCCCCACGCTATTCCGCCTGATGTTCCCCATCAGGCCACGGAACCCAGTTTCAACGCGTGCTGTCTCATCCGGGCGTAAGCGCCTGTGTCGCTGCAACGACACGTCGTGACGGCGCATTGTGGCCGCTGAGCCGGTTGTGTTTGATTTTTTTCTTTGCCGTTATGAACACTGATGAGGCCAAGAAGGTCCTCGAAACCGCCTTGCTGTGCGCACGCGAGCCGCTGACGATCCACGGCATGAAGAAGCTGTTCGCCGATGTGGATGCGAACGGCAGGCAGATCGGCGCAGGCGTGGGCGCCGACACGATCAAGATTTTGCTCGAAGAACTGCGCCAGGACTGGCAGGACCGCGGCATCGAAATCGTCAGCCTCGCATCCGGCTGGCGTTTCCAGAGCCGGCCCGAGATGAAGCCTTACCTCGACCGGATCGCACCGGAAAAGCCGCCGAAATATTCGCGCGCGACGCTGGAGACGCTGGCGATCATCGCCTACCGCCAGCCGGTCACGCGCGGCGACATCGAAGAAATCCGCGGGGTGGCCGTCAACTCGCAGACGATCAAGATGCTGGAAGACCGCGGCTGGATCGACGTACTCGGCCACCGCGAAGTGCCGGGACGCCCGGCCCTGCTGGGCACGACCCGGCAGTTTCTCGACGATTTGGGCTTGGCCTCACTGTCGCAATTGCCGCCTCTCCAGCAGGTGGCGGACGGCACCGAAGGGCGCAGCCTGGCAGCGCTGGAAGCGGCCCTGCAACAATTTGATGAACACGAACCTGCGCCCGCAACCGGCGAATAAGTAAAACACGAATGATGAATCCAACCGACACCAACGAGACGAACCCTGCCGCCGAGGCGGGGCTGGAGACGGCAGCCAAGCCGAAGCGCCGTACGCGTGCGCCGGCCGCCGCCGAGGGTGCGCAGCCTGACGCTGCCGCCGCTGAAGCCAAGCCGAAACGCACCCGCAAGGCCGCCGCCAAGCCGGAAGGCGACGCCGCGCCGGCGGTCACTGCGCAGGCAGCCGCTCCCGCAGCCGAGGCGCCCGCAGAGCAGGCCGCCAAGCCGGCCCGCAAGCCGCGCGCCAAGAAGGCCGATGCCGAGCCGGCCGTCGCTGCGCCGGCGCCTGCCGCCGCGCCGGTGGCCGACGCTGCGCCCGCCGCAGCTGCCGCACAAGCCGAGGGCAGCGCCGATGAAGGCGCCCAGCGCAAGCCGCGCGGTCCGCGCCAGATGCGCGAACAGCGCCAGGTGCGCGAAGCCCGCCAGCCCCGTCCGCAGAGCGACGCCGCTGACGCAGCCGACGCCCAGCCGGCCCAGGTTGACGCCGCCCAGGCGGCCGAGCAGTCCGGCGAGCAGCCGGCCGAACAGCGCAACGGCCAGCGCAACGAGCAGCGCCGTGACGCGCGCCAGAACCCGAAGAAGGGCAAGAAAGGCCAGCAGCGCGGCCAGCAAGCCCAGCAGGGTCAGCAAGCCCAGCCGGGTCAAGCCCAGCCGGGCCAGCAAGCCCAGCCAGCGGGTCAGCAAGGCAAGCAACAGCCGGGCCGCAACAAGAACGCCAAGGGCGGCAAGGATGCCAAAGGCGGCAAGGCGAACGATGCCGACGCCGTGTTCTCCTTCGTCACCTCGGGCGATTTCGACGCCTTCGAAGGCGGCCGTGGCCAGGCCAAGGCATCGAATGCCCGCCGCGACCTGACTGCCGACGACGACGCGCCGAAGCTGCACAAGGTGCTGGCCGAGGCCGGCCTGGGTTCGCGCCGCGACATGGAAGAGCTGATCATCGCCGGCCGCGTGTCGGTGAATGGCGAGCCGGCCCACATCGGCCAGCGCATCCTGCCGACCGACGCCGTGCGCATCAACGGCAAGCTGCTGCAGCGCCGCGTGACCAACAACAAGCCGCCGCGTGTGCTGGTGTACCACAAGCCGGCCGGTGAAATCGTCAGCGCGGACGATCCGGAAGGCCGTCCGTCGGTGTTCGACCGCCTGCCGAACATGAAGACCGGCAAGTGGCTGGCCGTCGGCCGCCTCGACTTCAATACCGAAGGCCTGCTGCTGTTCACGAATTCGGGTGACCTGGCGAACCGCCTGATGCACCCGCGCTACAACATCGACCGCGAATACGCCGTGCGCACGCTGGGCGAACTGGAAGAGGGCATGCGCCAGAAGCTGCTGGCCGGCGTCGAGCTGGAGGACGGCCTGGCCTCCTTCACCAAGATCGCCGACGGCGGCGGCGAAGGCGTTAACCGCTGGTACCGCGTGGTCATCGGCGAAGGCCGCAACCGCGAGGTGCGCCGCATGTTCGAGGCGGTCGGCCTGACCGTCTCGCGCCTGATCCGTACCCGCTACGGCGCAATGACCCTGCCGACCGGCCTGAAGCGCGGCCGCTGGGAAGAGCTGGAAGAAAACGACGTCCGCAACTTCATGAGCGCCTTCGGCATCGAGAAGAAGGGTGGCGCCGGCCAGGGCCAGCCGCAAGGCAAGGGCCAGGGCCAGAAGCCTGCTGGCCGTGAGCGCGGCCAGGAAGCCAACGGCAACCGTATCGACCGTGCCGATGCCAACCGCAACGTCGACCCCTTCGGTCCGCCGGTGACCCGTGTCGGCGCCCAGCAGAACGGGCGCGGCATGGGCGGCTTCGGCGGCCAGAGCGGTCGTCCCGGCAGCCAGGGCGGACGCCCGGGCGGCTTCGGCGGCGGGCAGGGCGGCCAGGGCGGCAAGAGCGCCCGCGGCGGCGCCAATGGCCAGGGCCGCAGCGGTGGCGGTGGCAACAAGGGACCGCGCCAGCCGGATCCGCTGCAGACCACCTTCGGCTTTGCGGGCAATGGTCAGAGCCGCCGTCCGCAAGGGCCGCGCGTGGCTGATCAGGGCATGCCCCGCCGCGGCCGCCGCAGTTAATTCGCAGCATTTTAACGGCAGACGGAACGATGTTAATGCGCGTAAAAAGCGCGCTTTACATCGCTCCGGTCGTCGAAGGTGTAAACTGTTGCATACCTGTTCATTTTGCAGCGCAGCGATTGCGGGCTGTCCTGTATCGGGTTATAATTCGCAACCAATTAAAGTTCTTCCCGGCGTTTTGTTTGGTGACGACACTTTCATCTGGTTGGAAATATAAGAAGATGGGCAGTTGCCCATTTTTTTTTTGTTGAATCGTTTTATGAGGTCCGGCCCTGGCCGGAAATCTGGAGAAGCAAGTGCAGCTGTTTGATTTGATTGCCACGACAGTCGGAGGACTGGGCTACGAACTCGTCGACGTCGAGCGTGCCGAGCGAGGCATCCTGCGCGTGTACATCGATTTCCCGGCCGCGGTGGCGGACGAAAAGGGACCGATCTCGGTCGAGGATTGCGCCACGGTGAGCCACCAGCTGTCGCACGTGTTCACGGTCGAAAACGTGGATTACGAGCGCCTGGAAGTGTCGTCGCCCGGACTGGACCGTCCGGTGCGGACCCTGGCCGACTTCGAACGCTTTGCCGGCCATGAATGCACCGTCAAGCTGCGCGTCGCGATGCCCGGCACCGCGAACCGCAAGACCTGGACGGGCATCCTGCATGCCCCGGAAGGCGACAAGATCGGATTGGAATTTGAAGGCAAGGATGGTCCGGCGTTATTGGAATTTACGCTGGCCGAACTGGACAAGGCACGCCTGGTGCCGAAGGTGGATTTTAGGAGTCGCAAAGCATGAGTCGCGAAATTTTGTTACTGGTTGATGCGCTTGCGCGCGAAAAAAATGTCGATAAAGAGGTCGTGTTCGGCGCGCTCGAGTTCGCGCTGGCACAGGCCACGAAAAAGCGCTATGAAGGCGAGGTCGACATTCGCGTGAGCATTGACCGCGACACCGGCGAATTCGAAACCTTCCGCCGCTGGCATGTGGTGCCGGACGAAGCCGGCCTGCAGCTGCCGGACCAGGAAATCCTGCACTTCGAAGCCAAAGAGCAGATTTCGGACATCGAAGTCGACGAATACATCGAAGAGCCGATCGAGTCGGTCGAGTTCGGCCGCCGTTTCGCCCAGGACACCAAGCAGGTCGTGCTGCAGCGCGTCCGCGACGCCGAGCGCGAGCAGATCCTGCAGGACTTCCTGGAGCGCGGCGACGCGCTGGTCACCGGCACCATCAAGCGCATGGAACGCGGCGATGCGATCGTCGAGTCGGGCAAGATCGAAGCGCGCCTGCCGCGCGACCAGATGATCCCGAAGGAAAACCTGCGTATCGGCGACCGCGTCCGCGCCTTCATCCTGCGCGTCGACCGCAACATGCGCGGCCCGCAGGTGATTCTGTCGCGCACCGCGCCGGAATTCATCATGAAGCTGTTCGAACTGGAAGTGCCGGAAATCGAACAGGGCCTGCTGCAGATTAAATCCGCGGCCCGCGACCCGGGCGTGCGCGCCAAGATCGCCGTGTTCACGGCCGACAAGCGCATCGACCCGATCGGCACCTGCGTCGGCATGCGCGGTTCGCGCGTGCAGGCCGTGACCGGCGAACTGGGCGGCGAGCGCGTGGACATCGTGCTGTGGTCGGAAGATCCGGCCCAGTTCGTGATCGGCGCGCTGGCCCCGGCCAACGTGTCGTCGATCATGGTCGACGAAGAGAAGCACGCGATGGACGTCGTGGTCGACGAAGAAAACCTGGCGATCGCGATCGGCCGTTCGGGCCAGAACGTGCGCCTGGCGTCCGACCTGACCGGCTGGAAAATCAACATCATGACGGCCGAGGAATCGGCCAACAAGGCCGAGCAGGAAACTGCGGTCGTGCGTGCCTTGTTCATGGAAAAGCTGGATGTGGACGAGGAAGTGGCGAACATCCTGGTCGAGGAAGGTTTCTCGAGCCTTGAGGAAATCGCTTACGTCCCCATATCGGAAATGCTCGAAATCGAATCGTTCGACGAAGACACCGTCAACGAACTGCGCACCCGCGCCCGTGACGCGCTGGTGACCGAAGCGATCGCTTCCGAAGAAGGCCTCGAGGGCATGGAAGAGGGGCTGGTCAGCCTGGAAGGGATGGACCGCACCACCGCCGGCAAGCTTGGACTGGCCGGCATCAAGACCCTCGAACAATTCGCGGGCCTGGCATACGACGAATTCGGCGCCATCCTGGCTCTGCCGACCGACCGTGCCCGTGATTTGATCAAGAACGCATTTAATGATGTGTCTGACGATGAGATGAAACTGGTCGACGCGAAATACGACGACCGGGCCAAGGCCCTGCAGGCGAAAGCCTGGAGCCAGGTAGAAACGGCCAAGGCATAAGGGTTGTGCAAAGACCGGGGCGGTGCCGCGGTCTTTGCGTTTCCAACCCAAGCAAAATTCTTTATCATCTCGCGACACATAGAAAAGAGGACTGAATGGCGAGTAACAACGTAGCCCAATTTGCCACCGAACTGAAGATGCCTGCAGATTTGCTGCTGACGCAGCTGCGTTCTGCTGGCGTCGAAAAAAGTTCGACGTCAGATCCCTTGTCCAAAGATGATAAGGATAAGCTGCTGAACCACCTGCGCCGTACCCATGGCGCCGCCGACTCCGGCGAAAAGAAGAAAATCACGGTGACCCGCAAGGAAACCTCCGAGATCAAGCAGGCTGACGCCAGCGGTAAATCGCGTACGATCCAGGTCGAAGTTCGCAAGAAGCGCACCTTCGTGCAGCGCGACGACCTGGTCACGCCGAAGGCTGCCGCCACCCCCGTCGTCGACGCCGCCGAACAGGCGCGCCGTGACGAGGAAGCGCGTCGCCAGTCGGAACTGCTGGCACGCCAGGAAGCGGAACTGCGCGAAAAGCAGGAACGCCTGGCCAAGCTCGAATCCGAAAAGGCCGAGCAGGCCAAAGCGGCCGAAGAGCAGGCCAAGCGCGATGCCGACGAGCGTGCCCAGCGCGAAGCCGCTGCCGCAGCCCAGGCCGATGCAGCCGCCAAGGCCGACGCCGCAGCCGGCGCCGCCGACGCTGCCGCCGAAACCAAGAAGGCAGCCGCCGAGGAAGCCAAGAAGGCCGCCGCCGAAGAATCCAAGCGCAAGGCCGACGAAGCCGCCAAGGAAGCCGCCGAACGCGCTGCCGCCACCGAGCGCGCACGCAAGGCCGTGGCCGACGAAGTTGCCCAGATCAAGGCCATGATGGCCCAGCCGCGCCGCGTGATCAAGGCGCCGGAAGTCCCGGCACCGAAGCCGAAGGCAGCCGAGCCGGCCACCCTGCACAAGCCTGCAACGACGGCCAAGCCGGGCGAAGCCAAGCCGGCCGAATCGACCAGCAATGGCGCGCGTCCGAAGCCGGGCGACAAGAAGTCGATCAAGTCGGCCAACGTGGCCTCGACCTGGTCGGACGACAAGAAGCGCGGCGCGCCGGGCGGCGGCATGAAGGGCCGTGGCGCCCCGTCGACCGGCCGTGACGGCTGGCGTGCTGGCGGCGGCCGTGGCGGACGCCGTGGTCACGACGACCGCGAAACCAATTTCCAGGCCCCGACCGAGGCGATCGTCAAGGACGTTCACGTTCCCGAGACCATCACCGTGGCCGAACTGGCGCACAAGATGTCCGTGAAGGCATCCGAGGTCATCAAGCAGCTGATGAAGCTGGGCCAGATGTGCACCATCAACCAGGTGCTGGACCAGGAAACCGCGATGATCGTGGTGGAAGAGATGGGCCACAAGGCCTTCGCTGCCGCCGAGGACGATCCGGAAGCGCTGCTGGCCGACCAGGGCGAGCATGCCGAGTTCGAGTCGAAGCCGCGTGCGCCGGTCGTGACCGTCATGGGCCACGTCGACCACGGCAAGACCTCGCTGCTGGACTACATCCGCCGTGCGAAGGTGGCAGCTGGCGAAGCCGGCGGCATTACCCAGCACATCGGTGCATACCACGTGGACACCCCGCGCGGCATGGTCACCTTCCTGGATACCCCGGGTCACGAAGCCTTCACGGCAATGCGTGCCCGCGGCGCCAAGGCGACCGACATCGTCATCCTGGTGGTGGCGGCCGACGACGGCGTGATGCCGCAGACCAAGGAAGCAATTGCCCACGCAAAAGCTGCAGGCGTGCCCCTAGTCGTGGCGATCAACAAGATCGATAAACAGGGTGCGAACACCGACCGTGTGACCCAGGAACTGGTTGCCGAAGGCGTGGTGCCGGAAGAATACGGCGGCGAATCGCCGTTCGTCCCGGTGTCGGCCAAGACCGGCCAGGGCATCGACGACCTGCTGGAAAACGTGCTGCTGCAAGCCGAAGTGCTGGAACTGAAGGCGCCGGTGGAATCGCTGGCCCGTGGTCTGGTGGTCGAAGCCCGTCTGGACAAGGGCCGCGGCCCGGTCGCCACCATCCTGGTGCAGTCGGGTACCCTGAAGCGCGGCGATGTCGTGCTGGCGGGTTCGTCCTTCGGCCGCGTCCGTGCGATGCTGGACGAGAACGGCAAGTCGGTCACCGAAGCGGGTCCGTCCTTCCCGGTCGAGATCCAGGGCCTGACCGAAGTGCCGAGCGCCGGTGAAGAAGTCATGGTCATGGCCGATGAGCGCAAGGCGCGTGAAATTGCCCTGTTCCGTCAAGGTAAGTTCCGCGACGTGAAGCTGGCCAAGCAGCAGGCAGCGAAGCTGGAAAACATGTTCGACCAGATGGCCGAAGGCGAAGTCAAGAACCTGCCGCTGATCATCAAGACGGACGTGCAGGGTTCGCAGGAAGCGCTGGTCGGCTCGCTGCAGAAGCTGTCGACTTCGGAAGTGCGTGTGCAGGTCGTGCACGCTGCCGTCGGCGGCATCACCGAGTCGGACGTCAACCTGGCGACCGCGTCGAAGGCAGTCATCATCGGCTTCAACGCCCGTGCCGACGCCCAGGCGCGCAAGCTGGCCGAGACCAACGGCGTCGACATCCGTTACTACAGCATCATTTACG
>Ga0308166_1002854_pt1 | contig 15304 bp, 5 predicted proteins | sample PhyCR2_2_FD_202137 | JGI IMG/M metagenome (GOLD analysis project Ga0308166, IMG submission 202137) | Phyllosphere microbial communities from UC Gill Tract Community Farm, Albany, California, United States - DLSLCC.R2 | ecosystem: Host-associated > Plants > Phyllosphere > Unclassified | place... | reverse complement strand
TGGTCTTTACTGTGATCGAGTCTGAGTGCAGTCACCTATAAAACCGACAAGAGGCGATGCGATGAGTAATTCCACCAAAGCCCGCAAACCCGACAGTACCGTGGACGCCTGGGCAATCTTGTTCCTGATTATCCTGGTGGTTGGAACCGCGGTGTTCTGGGTCAGCCACCAGTAAAAGCAGCACGTGGATTGAGCCTCGATTGAATATCTAATTGCCACTATCATGGCGATCTATATTCAAGGTTCAGGCAACCATGTTGAAGGTTCTGATGGCGTGTGTGTGGTTGCTGGGGTCGGCGTACGGGGCAATCGCCCAGGCTGCAGGCCGGTGCCAAGGACCTCGGCCTGGATTTGCGCGTGCGCTATTCCGAGCGCGACAACCAAACCACCCTGGCCCATGCGCGGGAGGCACTGTTGGGCACTGAACGGCCCGATTACCTGGTGCTGGTCAATGAACAGTACGTCGCCCCGCAGATCATGCGCATGGCCCAGGGCAGCGGAGTGAAGGTGCTGATCGTCAGCAACGCGCTGACGCCCGACCAGGTGCAGCTACTGGACGCCTACAACGACACCGGCTTGATCGGCACGATGGTTGCCGACGACGAGCAGGCGGGCTACCTGATGCTCACCGACTTGTTGCGCCAGCACGGCCCGGTCGCTGCGGGCACCACACTTGACCTGCTGGCGTTTTCCGGCGCCAAGACCACGCCGGTCGCGCAGTTGCGCGTACAGGGCATGCAGCGTGCCCTGGCCGAGCACCCCGAAGTGCGCCTGCGCCAGTTGGTCTACGGTGAGTGGAGCCGCCAGCGCGCATTCGAGCAGGCCAGCCAGTTGTTCAAGCGCTACCCGCAAACCGCACTGGTGTGGTCGGCCAATGATGAAATGGCGCTGGGTGCCATGCAGGCCCTGCAAGACAGTGGTCGCGTACCGGGCAAAGACGTGTTGTTCAGTGCGGCCAACAGCTCACCGCAGATCCTCGCGGCACGCCTTGATGGGCGCCTGAGTACCCTGGTGGCGGGGCATTTCACCCTGGGCGGTTGGGCGATGGTGTTGATTCATGATGAGGCCAAGGGGGTCGATATTGGCGCGCGTGGCGGTCGCAACCGCCAGCAAGCGTTGTTTCAGTTAATCGACGCCGCCCAGGCACGCCGGCTATCGGGCCCCCTGCCATCAGTGAATTTCCGCGCATTATCAGCGGTGGGCAAGCCTGCGTCCTACCGTTACCCGTTCAGCCTGCAACTGTTGCTGCGTTAAACCCCGGCCAGGTGCAGCACCAGCTTGACGATGCCAAACAGGGTCAAGGCAAACACCGCCGTGAACAGGATGCCCAGCAGCACAAAGTGGCTGGGCTTGCCGTGGGTGAAGTCACGCGCACGGTTCTTGCCGCTCTGCACGCCAAAGGCTGCGGCCATGACGCTGTGCAGCATTTGCCAGAAGGTCGGCGGTTTATTGTCGATTGGGTCGTCCATGCTTGCCTCGCGAGCCGGGTCATCCTACAGAGAATAGTTCAACCCTATCGGAACGTGCCCCGCACCGTTCACACTTCCAGGCCAAGGAACAGTTTCTGATCCAGCGGCGCCTCTACCAACGCTTTCTCCAGATTGATCACAGAGCGGTTATTGGCTCTGGCTTGCTCCATCAGTTCCTTGCGCGTGAATAGACGTTCCGCTGGGGTCTTCAAGTGCCCGAAATCAGGCTTTGAAACGGGCTGTTCGACGGAGGAGTAGTGAAAATGCGCGTACCACAGGTCCGCGTCTTCCTGCCTCATTCCGGCCTTGATTTTACGTTTGTCACGTATGGCATATTCGGTCAGGTAGTCACCGGCCTTCAATGGCACACGTTTTTTGACCAGGTTGATGTCGACAAAACCGTGGGTCCACAGATAGTCGATTTTGGCGGCTTTGGGGCGCTGTAACAGGTAGCCTTCTGCGCAGCGTTGACGAGCCTGTTCAGTGGCCGCTATTGCCTCGTCATCGTAACTTTTACGCAGGGCAATGGCGCTTTCGTCAGTCGCGTTTTTGAGCTCCTCGGCAAGCGCTTTGAATTTTGCCGCATGCTGACTCAGCATCACGTCCCAATCATAGGGGTTCACGACCTCCCGCTGCTCAGGGTCGCGCAGTTTTCGTTGCTGGTAGCGAATACGTTCATCAATACCTTGCCGCTCGTCTTTGATGGCTTGTGCGTGCGCCCTAATTCTTTTCAAGGATCGAACCACAGGCGCGGGCGTTTTAGTCGGCACGCTGGCGGGCTCGACGATTTTCCACACGCCTTCGCTGGCATGTTCGTGGTAAGAGGCAATGATTGTGTTGGTGAGCGGGTCCGTGATATCGACATAATTGCCCGGTTCATCGGGCTGTTGCGCACGCACGTCACCCACCAGGCTTTTCTTGTCTGCGGTTTTGATAACCCGTCGGGTTGCGGCTTTTTGGCGTTTGGCTTTGTCGAGCGCAGGTTGCGGGGCAATCTTTTCTTGCGCCAGGATCAAGTTTGCCAGTTGCGCCTCCAGGCTCGAACGTGCCTCGTTCAGATGTGCCAGGTACGAAACACGGTAACCCTCCCTTACAAAGCCGGAGCGCATGTCGTGCAACGAGGTGACCGCGTTCTCCAACTGCTCATAGCGCTCTAGGACGCCTTTGAGCACAGCGATTTGTTCCGCCGTCGAATAGCCTGCGGTAGTGCGCATCTCGGTATGTGCAAGCACGAGGCTGGCGATTTGGGCGTCAGTGAGTACACGGATGAAAGGAAACTCCATCACCCTCACAGGGCGATGGGTGCGATTGAACACCAGATCGGTGAACACCAGCATGACATGTTGTTTGATGGCCACTGAAGAGATGTGTTGATCGGAAGGATTATATTCCAGCAACAGCCGGCGCTGCCCAGGATCAGCCTGCTTGAGAAGGGTTTCGATGTGTTCAGCCGGTTCAATCATTTGATTGAGCGCCTCTACTTGCTGCTTTTTAGTGTCAATGTACTCGTCGTAGGCATGGGTGATGTTTTCAGCAAGTTCACGATTGGCGCGCTCACCGAGTTCGCTGGCGTTTTCGCCGGTGTCGCTTGCCAGGGTGTCGGCCATTTTTTGCGCCAGGCATTCAAAGACCGAACTCCAGTAGCTATAGATGATTCTTGTGGCTTTATCTCGTGCGGGTTTGTGTGCGGGGTTGGTGCGATCGGTTTGCATCAGTTCATCGGCCTTGGCTTCGATTCGCTGCATCAAGGGGATCAATGCCCGGCCGTTTTGCTGGTAGTTATCGAGTGCCGTTTCCCATTGGGCCCTGGCGTGCGCCGTACTGACGCGCCTGGCCGCATGCCGTTGGGTCACCCTGAGGTGCAGTTGCGGGATGCCGGTTGAGGTGCCGAGCAGTAGCCAGTCATCCCTCAGGCGCTTTGCCTGGTCGACCAGATTGGCTCGGGCGGTATTCAAGGCCGATTCAAACCCGGTGGTAACGGTCATTGACGCGTTCATTTCCACAAGGAGCGCGGCGAATTCTTGCGTTAACGACTGTATTCGTTGCTCACGTGCAGACAGCCATTTATTGAGACTTTCTCTGGGCATCCCTCCCTTCAACCTGGCTCGTCGGTCCAGCCGCCAATGCCCCTGGCCATCGCTGGTCAACCTGAAGCCTGGACGCTGTGGGTGCTGCGGATGGACCAGGTAAACCTCGCCAAACCCCGGCACCACACTCACCTGAAACAACATCCCGCCGACGCTGGCGTGCCAGGCCCCGTCGATGCGGTAAAGCCCTTTCAACGCACCGCTTGGCTGCGCAGCGGGTAAGATGGCGGGCCAGGGCACATGCACCTCGACCAGCGCCTTGAGTAACGTTGCGCTGGCCATGGGGCTGGCGAGCGAACGACTGAAGTCCAGGGCGGTATGGCCGCTGGCCGGTGGCTCGCCGGGGAGCGCGACCGGGCCCTGACGCACCACCGCGGTGCTCTGAACGCGTGGCAGGCCGACCGGGCGGCGCCAGGTTTGCAGATGCAGGGCGTGGTCTTGTGCGCCAGGTTCTGCCAACGGCCGCGCCGAGGGCGAGGCAGCGTGCAACAGCACCATCGCGGTGTTGAGCAGTAGATCGATCAGTGCCACCTCACGTGTGGTTGGGTCATCGCTGTCCAGGCCCGCCAGGTCCTGCGCCAGGCTACCGACCAGTACCATCAACCAACCCGCCAGCATCGCCGGCCCTCGCACCAGCGGCAGTAGCAGGCTATTGAACAGCAACCAGGCGCCTTCCATCACAAGGGCCCAGCGGCTTTCACTATTGGACACTGACTCGCGGTCCGCCAAGTCCACCAGCGCTCGCGCCGTGCTGCCGAACAGGTGGTTGAGCAGTTGCCCGTTGACCTGCGATTGCAGCCATTCACCCGCGCCCTCATCGACCGCCAGGGTAGCGGGCTCGGGTTTTTCAAGCACGCTGAGCTCGTCGCCAGGCAAGAAGCGAATCAGGTGGGGTTCGCGGATACCGCCGTGATCGTAGATCGGACGCGCCTTGTCGCTCAGCCAGGTCAATACGCTGTCTTGCAAGGCACCGGGGCTGGCGAGGGCATCCAGCAGCGCCTGGCGGGTCGGGTACTCATGCAGCGCATCGGCGTACAGCGGTTGGTACAGCAGGTGCGGGCCAATGTTGGCATCGCGCGGTTCGATGATAAACGCATTGCTGACTTCATCGGGTGAGGCCCCGGGCTTGCGGCACAGAGCCAGAGGGCGCAGGACGATCTCCTGGCCGTCAACGAAACGTTCCAACGGGCTTTCACCCATCAACGCCTTTACGTAGCGATAACCCGCGATGCTGACGCCGTGCTGTCGACGGATCTTGAGTTCGAGCGCTTGCATCGGCAACCTGACCTTCAGCGCGCGGGTAAACAGCGCTTCTCGCCGGCGCGCATCGGCGGTGTCGGACAACAGCGTGTCCTTGATGTTCTGCGGATAGGCCGTGCCGATATCCACGCGCTGGACCAATCCCGAGGCCCCCAGCACATAGTCCTCTGTCAGCCAGGACGGCAAGGCCTGGGCGCCCTTGGCCAGTATTTCCAGCGTGCCGCTGGGCTTGCCGGCCAGGTTCTTTACCGCCAGCTCGGTCAGTGACAGGCGCACATGCTCGACAATACCGGCGCCGCCTGGGTAGCCGGCACCGATCGTGAAGTCCAGCACCACGTCGTCGGGGTCGTAGTCGCCATGATCAGCTTGCATCTGTTTGCGCAAGGCGGCGCGGCTGAAGCTGTGCAAGTCTTCGATGCCCTGGTTGAAGGATTGCCCCTCGCTCTGTTGCAGCACCAGTGCCATGTCCTGCAGGTGGCGATGGTAGGCAAAACGGTCAGCGTTGTCGGCCTGGCTGAGCCAACCTGGCAATTGGGCGCTCACCTGGTGAAGAAATGGAGCGGGGGGGACGGGCACGGGGGTAAAGAAAATCGCCGGGTCGGTGAGGGTTTCCAGGCGCCGGCCCAGGGTTATTTCGTCTTGCCCCTGGAACGTCAGCGTTGCGAGGTCTTGCAACTGCTGGTTGAGGATCAGGCCCGCTTGTTGGTCGAATACATTGCCGTTCGGTTCGTTGCGTCGCCAGGTCATGCTGTCGAACGTAAAGCGCGCTTGCATCCGCGTCGCCCAGGATTGGCTGAACGCATCGATGCAATCGAAGGTCTCGATGTGCCCGGCCAGGCTGTACAGCAGCACCTGCTTATCGCGCACCAACAGCAGGTCGGGTGTCAGCAGAAGCGCTTCTTGGCCGGCGCGGTTGAAGGTGTTTTCGATGAAGTACACATAGGTGGCAGGTGTGGAGCGCGGCAGGCGCTCTGCCAACACCGGCCAGGCAGCGACGACCGCCAGCATGTCGCGCTGGGTTTCGTCCAGATGTGATGAGCGTGCGGCGGTGGCGGTTATCTGACCGTGGAGAAAGTCGCTCAGCCATTGCCAGCGACTGCGGCCATGGCTGTCGACGCTGCTCCAGTAGTCCGCCAGGTCGTGCTGCCAGTGCAGGTACAGCGACTCGGGCAGCTCATCGAGGAGACGCGCGATGACCTGCATGTCGATGAGGGCCGGCGCCTGTGGCTTGAGTATCCTGGGGGGCTGCTGGGTCAGGTAGTACGGCAGCTCGCGCTGCGGGTGCAGGTCCATCAACTGTGGTTTCAGCACATGCGCGATCGCAAACTCCATCAACGAGGGGTAGGTGTAGTGCCCCTCGGCATGGGGGGTGGCGAGCTTGACCGAGCGCAGGTCCAGTTGCAGCGTTGGATAGTGCTCCAGAATCCCCCTGCGCAGGGCGTTGAATACCACCGAGTACAAGGCTGGACGCGATGCGAAACGGGTGTGGACCGCCTGGGCAGGCAGTTGCTCAAAAACAATTGGAGGGGGCGGAGCGGTGTTGGGCATGACGAAATCCATTGTCTGTTTGAATTCGAGGGTGGTTGGCACCGTTCTGCGGGCCAGCCATAGCAAATCGAATTTCGTCACCGCACAGACGGTATAGGGATACCGCCGACGGCGCTTGAGCCGCCGGGCGCCATATATGCACCGCTTGGCGCGGCACCCAGCATGGTGTTCTGGCACTCCATATCAAAGGAGTGACCCGATGGCTGATGTAACCCAACCTTCCTCGCCTGCCGCGACGCAGAGCTTGCACGGCGACTTCCTCGAACGCGCCAGCCCCTCCTGGCTGATCGAGGCCATACCTGCGCGCAAGCAAGCGCTCAAGGACGCCGCCACGCCGCAGCCTGCCTGGCTCGAAAAAGCCTCGCCCGAGCAACGCAAGGCATTGGCGGCCAGCTTCATGGCGAGCTTTACCGCACAGACCCAGCTGGACAAAACCATGGCCAGCTTCCAGGACATCGACGCCTTCGCCAGGCCCTTGCTGCTCAAGGCGTTGAAAGACCAATACCAGGTGGAGGTGGACGTCGATAAAACCTTGTTGTGCCTGCGCCGGCCGCTGGCGGTGGGAATTCTCGAAGTCGAGGTGTCGGACTTCCAGTTCCTGAAGCTGTCGATGCTGGAGGCGGCCCTGCACAACTTCGAAGCTTATGAGTGCAAGGAAGGGGCGTACCACAAGACCTCGGGGTTCATGGAGGCGACCAGCACACCCGGTACCTACCATTCGGTGACGCTCAACCTCAAGGTCAGCCAGTTCCTCAGCCTGTGCCGCAGCCTGGACATCGGCGCCAAATACCAAGCGTATCTGCAGTCGTTTTTTTACCCGCAGGAGGGCGCCGCACAAGTCACCCTGCGCGAGCACTTCATTGCCAGCCAGAAGGCTGCATTGAAGGCCGCCGCCGAGCAGGCCGTGTTGACTGGAGACATCCAGCCCGCCGACCAGCGCATGATTCTGTCGGTGATCGAGGGTGAAATTCACCCGTGGATGGGCGACAAGCAAGTGTGGTTCAGGACCCTGGGCCTGATGAAGCTCAGGATGACCGGCTGCATGGTGTTCTTGATCTGCAAGAAATACACCTACCCCAATGAGCTGATCATCTACGTTCCCCAGGACCCTGTGCATCCGCTCAAGCGCTATACCTGGGCGCAAATGGAAAAAGAGTTCAAGCGCCTGTTTACCGAGCGCGATGCCGACAAGCGCGCCGACCCTGCGCCGACGCCGTACCAGGCATTCTTCAGCCGGTTCGTGCCCTATGCAAAGCGGGCTTACTACTTCAGCCAGTTCACCCAGAAGGCCGCCGACTCCCCGACGGACATCTGGCGTTCGCCGTGGAAGAAACTCCTGGACTTCACCACGCCGCAGTTCATCACGGGCATCAAGGAGTTGCCACCCCAAGCGCCTGCCAAACTGGAACCCAACAACGACCCCTATCTGGCGCCGTCTACACGCACCCGAGCCGGCAAGGGCATCTGGGCGGCGAACATCGACCCCTGGAAGTATTTCTATGAGCAACATCGCGAACAGTTGATCGCCGACGCCCGCGCCCACGCGGTACCCACCGCTGAGGTGGATGCCAAGGCGCGTGACGCCAAGCTCGCACACCTGCTGGAGATCGGCATGCTTGGGCTGAACATCGCCTCGATGTTCGTGCCGGTACTCGGCGAGGTGATGATGGGAGTGATGGCCGGGCAGTTGCTCTATGAGACGCTGGAAGGCGCGGTAGAGTGGGGCGAAGGGGATTTGCAAGCGGCCAAGGCGCACTTGGTGGACGTCGCCGAAAACCTCGCGCAGATCGCGATTATGGCCGGCGTGGGCGCTGCGGTCAGTTGGCGGGCAGCCAAGGCGGAGCCTGTGATCGAAACGCTGAACGAGGTGACGCTGCCCGATGGTCGAACCCGGCTGTGGCGAGCCAGCCTGGACCGTTATGCCAGCCCGGTGGTGCTGGAGAACACGCTGAGTCCCAATGCCCTGGGCCAATATGTGAAAGACGGCAAGACCTATGTCCGCCTCGGCGCCCAGGCTTACGAGCAGACGTACGACACGTCGCTGCGCAAATGGCGGATCAAGCACCCCAGCGATCCCCAGGCTTACCAGCCGATCCTTGAACATAACGGCCACGGGGCCTGGCAACACACGTTGGAGCGCCCGCTGGAATGGGACCGCCTCACGCTGTTACGGCGTATCGGGCATGCCACCGAAGGCTTCACTGACGAGGCATTGCTCAAGCTGGCGGATATCAGCGGTGTCAGCGACAACACCCTGCGCAAGGTGCACGTTGAGCGCACGGTCGCGCCGCCCGAGCTGTTGGAAGCGATGCGCTTGTTCAAGGCGGACACCGCCGCCGCTGACGTGATCGAGCAACTGGAGGGCAGCAAACCCATTGATGAGCTGTACCTGTATGCACTGCCCTTGATTGTGGAAATGCCCAGGTGGCCCCAGGGGCGGGCGCTGGAAGTTATCGACGGCCCGGCGTTGACGGCCAAACCGGTCAAATATGGCGCCGGGCGTTCGCGCATTGGCGCGACCATCAAGGTCAGCCGTGAGCATATCCTGGGCGGCGAACTGCCCGAGCGTATTCTGCAGGCCCTGGATGAGTCCGAGCGCGTGAAGCTGCTCGGCGCCGAGGCGGCGCGGGTGAGCGAGGCGCGCACGCTGGAATTCAGCAAGCAACTGGCCGACTATGCTCGCCAGCGCAAACCGGCGATTTTTGACAGTATCTACACCGGCACCGAAGCAGTAGACCCACGTGTGCGCCGGCTGCAGCGTAATTGCCCCGGGCTCAGTGAATCGGCGGCGCACGCCGTGCTCGAACACGCCCAGGCGGACGAGCTGGCAGCGTTCGATAGCGCAACGCGCGTGCCCTTGAACATGCTGGAGGAAGCACGCTGGTATGCCCGCCAAGGGCGCCTGGTGCGCGCCTATGCCGGCTTGCGCCGCGAAGCCATTGCCACGGCGGACACGCGCCGGCTGGCGCTGCATACCCTGCAGACATTGCCGGGCTGGCCGTCGACGCTACGCCTGCAAGTGCGTGATGGCCGTGTCGACGGTGCGTTGCTAGACAGCATCGGGCCTGAGGCTGCGAGCGAGAAAAAGTACCTGGTCAAACAGGGGGCTGCCTACCAAGCCTTCGATGAGCGCGGTGAAGCCCTCAATAGCCTGCCCAGCCATGGCGATAATTTTTTCGCCTCGCTGATGCATGCCTTGCCTGATGATGCACGCCAGAGTCTGGGCGTGCCGCAGGTGAGCCAGCACGCTGCGCTGCAGGCAAAAATCATCGAACAGGCCGATGCCTATCGCATGCAAGCCGTAGAGTGGCTGGAACCCAAGACCCGCTGGTTCAAACCCCCTGTGCGCGTCAACGGCGTGCTCAAGGGCTATTACGCCAGTGGGCGCGTGCCGGACCATCGTCAAGCGGTTATCCGCGAAGTCCGCAAGATCTACCCGGATTTGACCGACGCCCAAGTCGATGACTTTATCCTTGAGCTGCGGCAGGCGGGCAACGACGTCCGGGCGATTGCGGAGCGACTCAGGGCGTTGTTTGAAGAAAACCGCCAGATGCAGGCAACACTGGATGACTGGATCAGTCGCGCAGCGCCCGCCGAGCGCCATTACCACCTGTTGGCCGCCCAGGCCCTCAAGCGCAGTTGGCGCCAGGCCGTGCTGGCCGGCAAGGTGACCGGTGCCGAGGTCTTGTCGCTGAATCTGGATACGCCGCTGCCGCCCCTGACCGCGAATTTTTCCCATGTGCGCGAGTTGAACGTCAGTGGTGCCGCCTTGCATGACGGTAATATCGACGAGTTTCTGCGCTATTTTCCCAAGCTTGAAAGCCTGTCCATCGAAGCCACCCAAGGCTTGCGCGCTGAGCGCGTGCCACGTCCGTTGTTGACCAACGTGCCGTTCTCGCTGGCGCGCCTGGAAGGCCTCAAGCACTTGAAGCTGACCTTCAGGGCGTCGGAGCTGGCGGAGCAGTTTCCCGCCAGGCTGGCAACATTGACCGGCCTTGAGCGCTTGGAGATCGGCTACTTTGGCTATCAGAGCGCACGCCTCGACAGCCTGGACCTAACACCGCTGAACCAGCTCAAAACGTTGAAAGTCGTTGCGCCCAATGTGACGTTGCAATGGCCGGCTTATGTTCAGCAACTGGCGCCGCTGGAGCGCCTGGACCTGGCGCAAACCAAGGTCCTCAAACTCCCGGACAGCCTTTACACCGGGTATGAGCGGCTGTGGCGCGGGCTGTCGCTGGACTGGTCGCAATTGAGCTATGAAGCATTCAAGCCGGCCTACGAACACGTCAAGAATTACGCCGGCACCGCGGGTCCGCACCTGGTGAATCTGGATGAAATGGTCAGAGGTTTCGCCCAGGGAGAACTGACGTTGCTGATGGGCGAAAAGACGGTCGCCGAGCGAGTGACCAACGCGCTCATGAGCACCTGGAAGACCCCGCAAACACGCATGAATGCGCTCCAGGCACTGCGCGAAGAACACCTGGGTATCTTCAAGCAGTTTTATCAGCCGTCCACGCTGCTGGGCGTCAGGCACAAGTTTCGCGTAGCGCACTGGGAGGCGGGGTATAACGCGCGCATCCTGACGGCGCTTGAGAAAAGCTGGAGCTGGGCCGTGCGTAAGCGCTACGGGGTCAAGCTCGACGATGAGCTCAGCGGGCAGGTCGATACGTTTGATGGTTCGGTGTTCGAACTGCCAGCCTTTGACCTGCCTACCGCTGCCGAGTTGAGCAGCGATAAAATTGACGAGTTGCCGGTGTTGCCAGCCGGTACGTTTTCCCATGTGAAAACGCTCAAGCTGAGCTGGCTCGAGGATGTGCCCGCCGACCAGCTCAAAGGCTTTGTCCACGCGTTTGGCGGGGTAGAGCAACTGGAAGTGCGCTACAGCCACCTCAGCGACGTGCCTGTCGCCGCCGACGTGCTGCCTTCCCTGACCCACCTGAACCTGTCCGATAACCATATCGTGGTGACCCCAGCGGTGCAGGCTCAATTTGATGGAATGAAGAATCTGCAGGTGTTGAACCTGCAGTACAACCGGCTGGGGCGTTTGAATGTCAGCGCGATGACGAATCTGACCGCCTTGAATCTGCGCGAAACGCTGTTACAGGCATGGCCGACCGGTGCCGAAAACCTTACGCAGTTAGCCTGCCTGGACATACGTGACAACGCGTTGACGAGTGTGGCCCCAGGCGCCCTGAGCCACGCGGATATGCTGTTGCGTACTGAACTGGCGGGTAACCCGCTGAGCACGCAAGGTGAGGCAGCATTGACGGCGGCGCGTAATCGCATCGAGCGGCAGAGGGGGCTGCCAGAAGGCGCATTGAGCCGTTTTGCCCTGGCTCAAGAGCCCTGGCCATTTCCGCCCCCGGAGACGGCTGCGTCGTTGTCCCGGTATTTATTGCCTTGGCGGGAGCTACCTGAAGACCCTGGGTACCCCCTGAGCTTCGTCGTGCGCTTGCGCCGTGTAAATGCCATGTTGAACGATGAGCAAGGAGCGGCAAGGATCGAGCAGTTGCGCCAAGCCGGCATGAGTGACGCGCAACTCGATACGCTGCTCAGTCAATGGCAGCGGACCTTTGAGGCACTCACGCGAACCTTGAATGGCTGGGTATTCAGTCGAGAAATACGGATTGCCGATGGCGACACCGTCGCGTTCACCCGTACGCGAGCGGCAGAGTCTATCCGCTTTTCCTGGCAGCAAGGCGTGACGGCGGGACGCACCGGGGAGGTGGGGGACACATTGAGCCTGAGGGCGCTGAGGACCGGCGATCTGCCCGCGCTGAACCTGGCCTTTGACCATATCCGCACGCTCGATTTAACCGGCGTCAGGCTGACGGCCCAAGGCAGTAACGAATTTCTGGGCGCCTTCACGCGGGCAAACCGCCTGATACTCAGCGGTAACCAACTGTCAGCACTGCCTGATGCGGTTGCAGGCATGACGCAACTTGAACGGCTGGAACTGGCCACCAACCTGTTCACAGAGGCACCCGCTCTGCCCACCCAGGCGGGCGCCGAGCGCTTACGCTGGCTGGACATGAGCCACAACGACCTGGAGGCGTTCGATGCCAGCGCGTTCAGTCGCCTTGAGACGCTGGACCTGAGCTACAACAGCCTGTCGACATGGCCTGAAGGGGTCTTGGCCGCCCCGCACCTGACCCGCTTGGACCTGAGCGGCAATGTGTTAACCAGCTTACCGCCCGGCCTGCTCAGTGGCGCCCATGATGCGTTGGTGGCTGGTACCGACTTGTCGGGCAACCACACCTTGACGCTTGCTACCCGGGAGGAACTGTACCAGTACGCCAAAATGCACCAACTGACCAATTTGATGGGGTTTCACCGCGTAGAGCTTGATGCCTGGCATCAACACTTCGACGCCGGTTCCGACAGCGATTCGGACTCCGGTTCCGACCCCGATTCCGATGACTCGGACGGCGATTCCGGTGGCGATCCGGGCGCTGCCGTCGAGCCCGTGGAGGCAGTGCCCGAGCTGCAGCGCACGGTGGCCAACGCGTCGCTGGAGCCCTGGCTGGAAGGTTCCAACCCAGGGCAGATAACGCAGCGCACGGCGCTGTGGGAGCTGCTGGCGCACGCCCCTGACCATGACCGGTTTTTCTGGTTGATATCGAGCCTGCGCCTGACTTCGGAGTTCAACTTCAACCGCGCCAGCCTGACGCAGCGCGTGTGGGATGTGATCGAGGCCGCCACCACAAATGCCGAGTTGCGCAGCCTGTTGTTCGTCGAGGCTGAAACCCATGGCACCTGTATTGACGGGCGTATCCTCACCTTCAGTCAGATGGAGGTGCGGGTCTTCGAGTACCGAGCCCTGCACGGCATCCCGCTGCAAAGGCCTGATCTTCGAGGGCGAGCGCTGCTGGATTTGTCGCGGCAGTTGTTCCGGCTCGACCGGGTCGATCAACTGGCCGAAGCGTCGGCCACAGGCCTGGACCGGGCCGAAGAGCGCTTGAGGTATCGCATCGGCTTGACTCGTGGCTGGCCCGACGGTTTGGAACTGCCGGGGCAACCGGAGTACATGGCCTATGGTCGCCCGATCGAGGGCACACGGCGCGCGCAGATCCAGGCCAGCATCCTCGCCCAGGAAGGCTCCGATGAGTTCATCGAGTATCTGGTGGCCCAGGATCATTGGGCTCGGTACCTGCAAGAGCGCTACCCCGAACAGTTTGATGCGCTAAACAAGGAGCTTGCGCAGAAGTACGAAGCACTGGAGGACGAGCACGCCGAGCGCGCCGATGCCCAGAGCCTGCGCCGCTACGAAGAAGCGCTGAATCGGCTCGAGGTGGAGCGGGCGACCGCGCGTAACCTGAAGTTGATGCAGTTGTCGCGCATGGAGATACAACGCCTGGCCAGCATTCGCTGAGGACTAATGTGGGAGCGGGCTTGCTCGCGAATGCGGTGCTTCAGTCAACTTATCAGTGACTGACACTCTGCTTTCGCGAGCAAGCCCGCTCCCACATTTTGACCGAGTTCGGCCTCGCTCTGTCAGTTGTCGTAACCCAGGTTCGGCGCCAGCCAGCGCTCGGTCACGGCCAGGTCCTGGCCTTTGCGTGCGGTGTAGCTGGTGACCTGGTCCTTGTCGACCTTGCCCACGGCGAAGTATTGCGCCTGCGGGTGGGCGAAGTACCAGCCACTGACCGCCGCCGCCGGGAACATCGCGTAGTGCTCGGTAAGGAACACTCCGCTGCGCCCGGCCTGCATTTCGCGGGCCTCGGGGTCGAGCAGCTGGAACAACTGGGCCTTCTCGGTGTGGTCCGGGCACGCCGGGTAGCCGGGGGCAGGGCGGATGCCGCTGTATTGCTCCTTGATCAGCGCTTCGTTGTCCAGTTGCTCATCTTTGGCGTAACCCCAATGCTCTTTACGCACCTGCTGGTGCAGCCATTCGGCGCAGGCTTCGGCCAGGCGGTCAGCGAGGGCCTTGACCATGATCGAGTTGTAGTCGTCGCCCGCGTCCTGGTAGGCCTTGGCGACTTCTTCGGCGCCGATGCCGGCGGTGGTGATAAAACCACCGATGTAGTCGGTCACGCCGCTGTCTTTAGGCGCGACGAAGTCAGCCAGGGAGAAGTTCGGCTTGCCGTCGGTCTTGATGATCTGTTGGCGCAGGTGATGCAACCGGGCAATCGGCTGGCCATCGTCGCCGTAAACTTCCAGGTCATCGTCCTGCACCTGGTTGGTCGGCCAGAAACCAAACACGGCGCGGGCGCTGATGAGTTTTTCGTCGATCAGCTTCTTGAGCATGGCCCGGGCGTCTTCGTACAGCGCGGTGGCGGCTTCACCCACCACTTCATCGGTGAGGATGCGCGGGAATTTGCCGGCCAGGTCCCAGGAGATAAAGAACGGTGTCCAGTCGATGTACTCGGCCAACACGTTGAGGTCGATATTATCCAGCACCTTGGCGCCGGTGAAGGTCGGCACCACTGGCGTGTAGTCGCTCCAGTCAAACTGCGGCTTCTTGGCGATGGCGGCGGCGTAGCTCAAGCGCTCGGTACGTGCGCTGCGGTTGGAGGTGCGCTCACGCACGTCGATGTATTCCAGGCGGGTCTTCTCGACGAAGCCGGCCTTCAGCTCCTTGGACAGCAACTGCGTGGCCACGCCCACCGCGCGGGAGGCGTCGGTGACGTAGATCACTGCGTCGTTGCTGTACTTGGGCTCAATTTTCACCGCCGTGTGCGCTTTGGACGTGGTGGCGCCACCGATCATCAGCGGCAGGTGGAAATCCTGGCGCTGCATCTCGCGAGCCACATGCACCATTTCATCCAGGGACGGGGTGATCAGACCGGACAGGCCAATGATGTCGCATTTCTGCTCCTTGGCTACCTGCAAGATCTTCTCCGCTGGCACCATCACGCCCAGGTCGACGATGTCATAGCCGTTGCAACCGAGCACCACGCCGACAATGTTCTTGCCGATGTCATGCACGTCACCTTTAAC
>Ga0308166_1002853_pt1 | contig 15311 bp, 14 predicted proteins | sample PhyCR2_2_FD_202137 | JGI IMG/M metagenome (GOLD analysis project Ga0308166, IMG submission 202137) | Phyllosphere microbial communities from UC Gill Tract Community Farm, Albany, California, United States - DLSLCC.R2 | ecosystem: Host-associated > Plants > Phyllosphere > Unclassified | place... | reverse complement strand
CCTGACGGGGAGCAGCGGGCTGGAGGTGGACGGTGACGGCAGGGTCATCAGCATGGAGGAGTACTACCCGTACGGGGGGACGGCCATCCTGACGGCGCGCAGCGCGGCGGAGGCGGACTACAGAACCCTCCGCTACTCGGGGAAGGAGCGTGACGCGACGGGGCTGTACTACTACGGGTACCGGTACTGCCAGCCGTGGTCGGGGCGGTGGCTCTCCGCGGACCCGGCGGGGACGGTGGACGGCCTGAACCTGTTCCGGATGTGCCGCAATAATCCTGTTGCGTTTATTGATAGTAATGGTCTTAATTCAGAATTGTTATATTCTCAGGCATTCAAACGGACGGCGAAGAAATATAACGTAATTATCGGTGTAAGGGCGCCGAATCCATTAGGTGAAACTTTATTAAAAGAAGGATTCCCATCAAAAAATTTCCATATGAAGGCAAAATCCAGCCCAACAGGACCAACCGCAGGTTTTATTGCAGAAGAACCGATTTACTCTAAGGTTTCGCCTTCTGCATATAAAAAACAGAAAGCATCAATTGATAAAGCAAAAGCTTTGGGCTCGGAATCTATATCTTTAGCCATCAGCAAATCACGAGTTAATGAGTTAATTGATGCTGGGAATTTAAAATCTTTAGGCAGAAATCGTTATTCAGCGAAGTATCCGAGCGGCACTCAAGAGTTTGAGATTGAAAATAATGGCAGAGTTTTAAATTCAGATGGGGAACCTGTAAAAGTAATGACTAATCCACCGGAAATTGGAGGAGAAAAAATCAATAACTTACCCATAACAGCCGATTACGATTTATTTGCAATTATACCAAGCATCAATCAGTCCTATAATGAAAGACCCCTGACAGTGCCTCAAAGATTGTTGGCTAGTAATTTTTCTCTGCCTTTCACAAGTCCAAAAGGGAAAAGTGGCATGAGTGAAGATGTAAACATGGGGAATCTTCATCACTTTGGGAAAGTGATTATCGGCAATTTAAATAAAGAGATTAACGCAGAGGGATATGCTGGCGGTAAATTGGTCTGGCATAACGATGAAACAGGCAATCCATTTAGCCCTGGGTTTGATGAGAATGATAAACCAATTTTCTTCCTCCCATCAGGAGAGACATTTCAGGCGAAAAATAAAAGTGAACTGCTTGACTTCTATTCCAGGTTGCGGGGAAATGGATACGCTCCAGAGTATAGTCCGATTTTTGGTTTTTAAGTTACAGTTAAGTATAATTAACCGAAGGATAGTTACATTCATAATGTAACTATCCTAAAAACCAATTCGTTTTAAAGAAAAATAATCATGTCAATTGACACCCCACCACTCTCAAAGAATTATCATCTGTGATAGTAATGGAGTATCCTCATTGATATAACAGTCTTTTTTGAGCAAACCAAAAATAGTCAATCCGGTGAGACAGTTTTTCTGTCTCATTTGGGGTGTTTTTGCCTCATCCTGGCGTTACGTTTTCATCATCCAGAGTTAAACGAGACAGTTTTTATCATTATGGCACTTTACGGCTATGCCCGTGTTTCAACCAGCGACCAGGCTCTGCCCCTGCAGACACAAATTCTCCGTGCTGCCGGTTGTGAAATCATTCGTGAAGAAAAAGCCAGCGGAAGCAGTCGGACCGGAAGGAGCCAGTTGCAGTAGCTGCTTCCTGAGTTCCTGCGCCCCGGTGATACGCTGATGGTGACCCGCGTGGATCGCCTGGCCCGCAGCATTAAGGACCTTCAGGATATCGTGTCAGGGCGTAACGCTCAGGGCAACAGAACAGCCTGTGGACACGCGTTCAGCAGGTAAAGCCTTCCTCGATATGCTGGGTGTTTTCGCTGAGTTTGAAACAAACCTTCGCCGGGAGCGCCAGATGGAAGGCAATGCCGCGGCGAAGGCTCGGGTCGTATACCAGGGAAGGAAACCTTCCCTAGATCCTGCAGAGGTCTGGCACCTGTATACCACTGAGAAGATGGGAGCCACGGCCATCGCCCGCCTGCTCGGGATCGGGAGGGCGTCAGTCTACCGGGCGCTGGAAAATTATGAGCAGCCGTCGTAGCACTATCCCGGCTGATACCCTGTTGCAGCTGCGGTAACAGCTCGATCGTCTGGCGCCAAAAAGCCCTGAACGTGCCACTCAGATTGCCGCGACCGCTCAGTTGTATGGTATTTCGGTCATGACGGTTTATCGCGCTTTTCACCTTGTCCTCAGACCACGGACGGCCCACCGCAGCGATCATGGCCAACCCAAGGTGCTGCCAACGTCCGAACTCGAGTATTACTGTGAACTGATTGCCGCGCTGAAATTACGAACCACTAATAAATCCGGCCGCCATCTGTCGACCGGGTGGTCAATACAGTTGCTGGAAGAGTATGGCATGGAGACGGTTCAGGAATTGATAAAAAGTCCCAGGGGCTTGCTTCGTAAGCAAACCGTCAACCGCTGGCTTTCCCGCTGGCGTCTCGACAGCTCCACCTGTTACGGGAACCACTGGCGGTAAGATTTCAGGCAGAAAGCAGCAATGACTGCTGGCAGTTTGATATGTCACCATCCGATCTCAAACATATTGAACGGCCTGACTGGGTTGACCCTATCAGATACTGGTTTTTCCAGTGATGAATATGGCCCCGTCACCGAGGCTGACAGGCAGCCTTATCTGGATCTGGAGCATAATGATTTACTTAACGACAATTACATTATTAACGTGCCGGAGTCGGAGGATTTGACGCTGAAAAGCGTCATTGACATTGACCTGGATGAAATGCGGGTCATTAATGCCTCTCAGACAGAAATGTACCTCAGAACGATGGGGTTAGGTCCGTGTATTGCGATTGGTGGAATAGGGCATACTCAGGATAAGCAGATAATACTGGGGTTAATGCACTTTACAGGCCTTGAGGAACCCGATGTCGTCATGAGTGCCCTTGATGATGCGATGAGAGAGGCGGGGGCAGAACATACTGGATATATTATGGTTGGCGGAAACATTGCACCCGGCGGGGAAGATAACGGCAGCCTGATTGCAGAGAGAAGTTTATTAAGCTTACGGGAGACGTACGATATCCGCAGCGTCCGCTTGCATACTTCTGAGGGCGAGCTTGATCCCATAACAGGAGAAAGTACAGCCGTTGATGCCGTCCTGACGACAACACACATGCTGTTCAGGAAAGCAGCACTCTATTAATAGTTATACGGATACCGATGTCATGGACAGCCTGTTTTCGGCGCCGGTGGCAGTGTGGCCGCTTCAGAATCAGACTGTTCACAGGATCGTTCAGCAGTCAGGAGATAATCCGAGACAAATCGCTGCCATGGCTGAGGCCGCCCGTAATAATATCCCTGCAGCAAATGAACACCTTTTTTACGCAGAAGACGCGCCTGCTCCTCCGTTTCAACACCTTCAGCAACCAGCTGGAGGCTGAGGCGCTGGCTCAGATCCACAATGTTGTCTATCACATTTTCTGAAGGCGCATGCTGAACCATTCTGGAAATGAAAGAGCGATCTATTTTGAGCGTATCAACCCGGAACGCCTGCAGATAACTCAGGCCGGAATGTCCGGTTCCAAAATCATCAATGGCTATAATGACACCTGCCATCTGTAAATCAGTAATCTGAGCCAGGGTCTGGGTATTCAGCTGCAGGGGTTCCCTCTCCGTTAATTCCAGAACCAGCGTAATGGCACGATGGGACAATGACTGAAGGAATGACCGGCAATGGGCTGAAAATGCAGGTTCGGTAATATGCTGAGGACTGACGTTGATCCCGATATGAAACCCTTCTGGCAATAACATTCCAGCCGACCGAAGTGTCCTCGCCACATCCTGCATCAGACTCGTCGTAACAGGAACAATCATTCCTGAGGACTCGGCCTGGGGGATAAAGCAGTCGGGGAAAATGATACCGTCCCGGGGGTGATGCCAGCGAATCAGTACCTCAGCACCGATGCATCGTTCAGTATCAGATTCAAAAATCGGTTGAAAATAAGGGATAAACTCATGCCGTTCCAGTGCTCTTTGTATCTCATCCCGTAAAGAGTGCGGGCGAGTCGATAACCACTTCGTCAGAAACGCCACACCGCAAGACAACAGAAAAAGACAAATCAGCATTCTTATGTTCAGACGCAAGAATTCATGCCAGAATTTTTCTGTGGAATAGCTGCTCTGGACGGAAACCGGGTAGTGCCCGGAAGGCCATATCAGGGAGAAACGTTCAGAACGAGGAACGAAATGGGTCAGTAATTTGCCTTGTCTGCTGAGAGCCGTCCCCCCGACAATCAACAGAAGATCAATATCTTTATCCTGTAAGGTCATTGCCCGGACCAGGTATTGTGCATCAACACCGACAAGTGCACTTGTCGTATTCCCGTTTTGACGCAACACCAGTAGCGGGCGATGGGTATTGAGAGAGTTGCCCTCCATAAGCAATAACCGCTGTGAGACATACTCAGAGGATATATCGGGGAAGTTCACGTCGCCATACAGAGTAGAACAGTAAATAGTTCCGTTACGCACCAGGCTTACCGAACGAACATAGAGTCCCAGAGCTACGAACTGGCGAAGCGTGTTGACGTTACTGGCACAATGCAGAGGCTGGATCTGCAGGGACTGGCGTGCAACCGTACTGGCAGAGTGCAGGATTTCTTCCAGTGTTCCCATAGCCTGCTTTGTGGTCGACAGGATTCTGTTATGAAGGGATAAGACGAAATCGTAGTACATCGTTCCGGCGCCAGCAAAGAAAATACCGGTACCAACAAGGATGGAAAAGAAATACTGGCGTCCTGATCTGAAAGACATAGATACCCTGAATAGCCTGTGGCAGGCAATGACATGAATTATCTTTACTGCGGGTCAGTATAGCAGCGCAGGCTATGCGAATCCTGCCCTGCTAATGACGGCGCCATTTCAGCAGGACAGGCCGTTATTGTGCGTTAATCCAGGACTGGGAGACGGCTGGGGAGTCCACCATGACGTAGTCAGCACCCAGACGAACAGCTTCCTCATAGTCCTCGCGGGTATTTATTCCAATAAGCATGACCTTTGCGTCACCTCCCTGTCTGATACAGTCCATCGCTTCCTGGTCCCAGACCAGTTGTGAATGTGAACGCCCTTCACCAAGCGTGAACTTTTCGATGACTTCGACATTTCGGCGAAGCTCAAATGCGTGCAAAACAGGCTGAGGTTGTAAACGACGTTCTTCGCTCTCGATCTGACAGGTATGTGTCATTGTCACCAGGGCCAGGGCCCCCCGGGTAGTATCACGACTGTTGAATCGGGCAAGCTCAGGTGGGAGTGCCTCGAGAAACATTTTTTCGGTTGAATAAAAAACCACGCGTTGCTGGTCGTTTGCGTCAATAATGACCTGTTTCAGTGCCCTGGCCATATCCCGGGGATCTGCATCCGGTGATTTAATATCAATAAAAAATGTTTGTCCCGGGAAGAGACGCAATGCCTGAGAAAGCGTCGGAATGGTCAGCCCCTTGTTGCGATAAGGAAAATCACCCTTTGGGCCAGCAAACTGATATCCGGTATCCAGGCGGGTCAGTTCCTTGTGCGTGTATTGTGAAATGCGTCCTTTACCATCGGTCAATGCCTGCAAATCTGACGGGCGGTACAATACAGGGATCATGTCTTTAGAGAGCTGGACTGAGATCCAGATAGTATCGGTGACATTAGTAGCCAGGGATATTGCGGTCAGCGTATTTTCAGGGGCATCAGCGGTACCTGCGCGATGGGCAACAATTTCGGGAGCCGCTTTCACTGGCGGAAGTTGTAATAAGAATATTGTCAGCCCGAAAATTAAGCTTGTTGTTTTTGCATTCATTAATTGTCATCCATAATAGTTGACCCCTTCACGCGGGGTGACCTGGGTTTATGCACTTATGACAGGAAGTCATGTGATATTACAGCGAATTAACGTTCGTTTTCGTCTTAAAAAAATCTCCCCTGTAAAATAATTTTAAGGTAACGTCGGTTAGTATGTCTGTTAGTGAGTGAGTTGAAACTACTGGCCTTTAATTTTCTCAAGGCCGTATTTTTATAGCCACTCACCGTGTTGGTACTTAGCATCAGAGTTTCAGCGATAACATTGACTGAGTCACCATTAAGTAAATGACCCAGCACCTGCTTTTCCCGCTGTAACAATTTTGGCGAGTATGGCACAGCCCCATCTTTCCCTTTAGCGAGGCACTCCTCGATTTCAGTTAATGACGCATTAGCAGGCAGGATTTCCAGATTAATATCTCCAAGATCTATCAGTGCCTGCAGCAGCAGCGAACCGGGTCCATCCAGAAATACCGATACTCTGACATCACAGGAACGTCTGAGGAAAACTGAACGAATGAATTTCCATAAAGAGGGTATCGACTGGTAACCACCCGGTGGGCTGATGATCACCCACTGCACATGGCTGTAATCCTGGTGGACATAAAAATCCTGTGCCTGTTCGATGCAGGTAAGCGGAAACTGTAAATTCAGCAATTCCACTAATCCTGCCCTGGTAAAGTTACAGGGCGAGATGAGAAGAATATTCATTGGCAAAAGGTTATTAGTGGCACCAGATTCGATCATATTCAGGCTTCTTTTATTCGGGAGAACTGATGGAGTGCTTACCATAACAGCCTCCGTATTAAATAATATGTGCGTAACCAGCTATCGCACCATGAAAGACATCAGTGCAAAGAGTAGCATGTCGGGTTTCATCAATCAGATATCGATGCCTGACCTGTCACCTCCATATACAATCATTATTAACGGTTGAGAATCAAATTAAAATATCTTAAATTTTTACTATTCATACGAAACAGTGTGTTAACGTCATCTTTAAAGGATATGCTCTTTTTGGCTCCGTACTTCAATAGCGCACCTGCGTCAGATTGATACCATTAAATGTAGCTCCTGTTTACGCTTTTTTTACCCCTTACGACATGCCCGCGATGGCAAGAAACTTCGTCTGCTGTGAACAGGTCTGAATGAGCCTGTTATCCATGAGGAAAACATATTCGTTGTTCTGACAAACATAAGGAGTATCTGCAAAGTACTTCTGTTTATGTCTGGTTATTACCGGATTGTGGTATTAATTTTGTAACAGCCGGTGTGTTATCAAAACGTAAGAGAACATGGGTACCTTGTTCGGAGCTGGATACCTCAACGGTATTGATAACCCGGCTTTTTTTATGAATTAGCTCTTTTATGATGGCACGGTTTGCTGCGGGTATTGAACAATAGTAAAGAACACAGGACAAAATGACAGGTACGATTATCATAATTTTCAGGAACCCCGGCTTAAGAAAATAGGCAAAGAAAGCAGCAGGTTCAGCCTGCGAAGGGGTTAAGGAATGTGATCTCACATCACTGGTAGTCTGTACTGAATGACGTTCATCTGGAATAAACCGGTAACCCTGCCGCAGAACGGTATGTATGGCCGTATCCAGACCACAAAATCTCAGCGTACGCCGTAGCTTGCTAACCAGCTGTAATATATTGGTATCTGTTACACTATGATGTCTTTCAGGCCAGACCCGGGGAATGATTTCTTCGCGGGTAACGACATCTTCGGTGACTGATTTTTCAACCAGTAGTACAAGTAACCTCTTTTCCTTCTCAGTGATGCTGTATGGGGTGGCGTTACAAAAAAGTTTATTCGCCTCAGTATTTAATTGGATTTCACTGGTGATGTTTAACATTTTACTAGGAATCTCCTTAGCCTGTGGAAATAGATATTTTTCATCATAAACTAAGTTTTGTAATAACCACAGAGATATTAATAATGATTCATGTAATGTACGCAGATAGGATATGTAAATTTAGCGCAAATAAAATTAATTCCGGGTGATATAGGTATTGCGGGAGTAATAATAACGAAGGTTTGGACGCTAAAGCTGAACGCTGAGTCATCATCCCAAAAGGCCGCGGTGATGTCCGCAGTAAATATAATGATTCACAAGGCTATAAGATGAGAAAGGCACGAGCTTCGGCCCTGTTCAAGAACCTTAAAAATTTCTCATTCAGGGAGATACCGGCAGTCAAAATGTTTCAGGAGAACTCGTTTAAAAAATCCCGACGAGTCACGAGATGACGTTGATACAGGGTCAGGGGGGAAATGAGTCTTTCCTGTTAGCATTCTCATTAGCCCTAGCCTGCGTGGGATAATGTGTCAAATGTGCCACTATAACGCCATAGCGCTTGTGTAGTACGTCATACCTTCTTTCGTACAGATTCTGACCAAAATGATAACGTTTGATTATAAATTGTCAAAGCGTTACCGGCCTGACGACAGATGTCAGCAATCAGGATTACTCTCCATGCCAATGGAGAGGTTGACCCATTATCACCTGGCAAGGGATCGCATAAGCTGGATACATCAGGAATTATCATATATTTGTTCTGTACTGCAAGACAGGAATGAATTATCAAAAAAGGGCAGGGTATATAAAAAGTTAATGGTGTTCTAAAAAATATAAAGCCTGAATCTGACGAATTCAACACAAATACCAGTAAGGCTCAGTTCAGGAAAACGTGAATTGTGTACAAGACATGTTTTTCCGGATCATCGTTAAGTGAGCCGGGTTATCTCTACGGGATCCGGACCTCTGACTCTTCAGGCATGTAAAAGTGCTATCCCGGTACTCAACAGTATCACGAAATGAAGGATATAATCGGAAAGAAACTTATGCATACTACCTATCTGATCGGTTCCTTACTGGAAATTAATCATCAATCTAGAGCACTGATTCACCGTGGTAACAAAAATGAAGTTTCCTTGCCTACCTCTGGTTGCTTTTGCTTGCAGGCTTTAGCTGAACGTGGTGGCAGCACTCTGTCTCTCACAGAACTCATGGAGATTGGCTGGGGGCATTCCGGCGTTGTAGTCACAGAAAATAGTATACGAGTGATGATTAACAAGATACGTAAAGCAATCACTTCTCTCGGCATGCAGCGCGATATCATCCTGTTAACCGTCCCTCGCTGCGGTTATAGACTACTGGTAACTAATACATTACAACCAGGATTACTACCTGGAACAGGAAAAAATACCGATAAACTTACGGCATCAACGGCATCAACGGCATCAACGGCATCAACGGCATCAACGGCATCAACGGCATCAACGGCATCAATAGTAGTTGGCAGGGACAGGTTTAACTGGTCAGTCTTCTCCTCAGATATGCTCACGAGTACGCTTAAGCATATATCCGGCCGGATGGTTGTGTTGGGTTGCAGTCTGCTGGTTATGATATCCATTGCTTGTACAAACTGGACTATAATGTCCAGCTTTAATAATAAAAATGGTATGCAAAATGATGAATGGTCTCTTCCAGTACACGATACTGATACTAAAGCATCTCATTTATTTAAGAGCGCAGGATATTATCCCCCCCTTGGTGAGACGCGATTCAGATGGATAAGAGATAATTCTCCGCTCGATAAGTTGAGGCATAACATCACAAGCATGTTATGCAGCGTATGGTAAAATGCTTTCGTATTGCCAGAGAACTAGCCTGAACGGAACCCCTTGAGTACCTCATTGACGAGGAAATATATCCCGGCCCAGTCATCGGCAACTCCGATGCTGAAAACAGAGAGGCTCTTGCAAAAGGGGTAAGTACGCTACAATATCCTTGCACTACAGCGTCAATGGGAGTGCCTGGCGATCCAATTGAAGGCGTTCCGGTTGTTAATGCATCAATTTTGCAGGAGATCCCGTTGATTAATCGGAATCCGAACGTAATCATGATGGCGGAAAAACTAGCCGCGCAAATCCGGGCAGGGTACGAAATCATCACTACCATCGCTCTGAACAGATATAGTGGTTGTTGACTTCAACTTAATGAGACAGCTCACATCGGCTAAACGTCCCCGATTTTGCCCAGCATAACCGGGCCTGGCGATACAGTTAAAGCCAATGACCACTACCTTTCCGGCATGAACTATCTGCAATATTGTGAACTGGTATTTACTTAAAATACAATCGACTTTAATTCTCAGGTGCTTTTATGACCCGGACAACTATAAACATTGCTATTGTTGAAGATGAACCTTTCAGTCGTCAGGCAATACAGAGCATTTTGAGCCGCTTTCCATATCACCCCACAGAAACGGGGCAGCTGCTTTTCTGCAGCGAGTTTACCCTCAACATTTCCGGAAGTGTCAGTAAATCGTCGGAGCTTCTGTCATTAATCAGAAGCGATGTCAATATTGATGTTCTGCTGCTGGATTATTCACTTGTCGTTATGAATACCAATGAAGATGAAGGTGAAGACCTGATTCAGGAATATGATGGTGTGACACTTATAAAACGCATACTTAACATACGCCCGGAACTGAAAATACTTGTTCATACAGCACATAAAAGCCTGATCATTGCCAGGAATGCGTGGAAATGCGGTGCATGGGGATTTGTTCAAAAATGCGGAGACATGCAGGAACTCTTCTTTGCAATCGATCGTGTAAGTAAAGGGAAAAAATTTTTCCCGATTGAAGTCGCTGAACTGCCAGAACAAAGCACACAATATAGACTTTCATCAAGAGAGACTGAGGTTCTGAGGCTTCTCCTTAATGGGCTTAATCAGAATGCAATTGCCGCTCATTTAAATATCAGTTTTAAAACAGTATCGAATGCTAAGATCAGGGCTTTCAGAAAACTAGGACTTAAGTCTAATGCGGAGTTGTTTCGGTATGCAAATGAAATTATCATTTAGCGTTATTATGATGGTCGTGTTCTTTTTTGGATCTGCTTCATACTCGCTTTCAGCACAAAAAGTCCAGTTCACGCCAGAAGAAATGGCTTACATAAAAAAACACCCGGTTATAAAATATGGGATATTTCCCAAATTCTATCCAATAGAAACCATAAACGAACTTGGTGAACATATTGGATTAACAAGAGATTATATCAGCCTTATATGTGACGCGACAGGAATGCGTTTCGAACTGGTCCCCAGCATCAGCGGCAATGAATCGTTCAAAAACCTCAAAGAAGGGAAAGTTTCGCTTCTTACCTCCACCTCTGCATCATTTGCCGAACAGAATGGTCTTGCCCGCAGTGTTCCCGTTTACTCGACATGGCCTGTTACTGTCACCCGTAAAGCTACTCGGCATGTCACAACTCCCGATGATATTCAGGAGGGGACGGTTTCAATTACGGATTATCTTTCTCTAATTCAATGGTTCACTGAAAAATACCCTCAGGTAGATTTCACAATAAGTTCTTCACCGGAGAAAACAATAGATAACCTTATCCGCGGGAATTCTGTAGCGGCAGTGGTACTTTCTCCAACGGCTTTTTATTATATGAACATGGTTTATCCTGATCAGCTAAAAATTTCCCGTCCCTACACCGAAAAAATACCTCTTGTAATGAGTGCCAATCCAGAAGACAGGGTTTTGATCGAGATTATTAATAAAGTACTAAATTCTTTGACGCCAACACAGCACGGGAATCTTATAGAAAAATGGATTGTATCCGGTGAAAATAAACCAGGTAACACGTGGGGCAGTTCTGGTATATACATATCACTGTCAGGTTTTTTATTAATCCTTTTAATTGTCACTCTCTGTTATTACTGGAAAGCCAGAAAAAATTTGCTAAGGCAGCACACACAAAGAAATCTGGAACTTTCAGTCATATCTCATGAACTCCGAACGCCACTGATCGGGATTTTGACTGCAACCGAGGGACTGCTCAGCAGCCCTTTATCTCTTAATCATAAAGACAGATTATTAAATATTATTAATGTCACGCGGGCAATGTTAGAAAACCTCGATTTGTCTCTGGATTATGCCAGAATCAGTTCCGGGGCGGTCAGACTCAATCATCAGCCTCATTTACTGTCATCTCTCTGCGACACCAGTATTAAATTATTCGTCGATTTTGCAGAAACTCATGAAACAACGCTACAGGTGCGGTATCTTTCAGACAAAGCTTTTCAGCCTCATCTTGTCGATGGAGCATTGCTCTCTCAGGCGATTAACAATGTCGTCAGCAATGCGATAAAGCACACCAGTGGAGGGCTTGTTTTAATGGAGTGTTCTCAGGTTCAGGTGGATGGAAAAAGCATGTTTTGCATTGAAATCATCGATACAGGAACAGGCATTCCCGAGAAGGCACTCCGGCGTCTGGCGGAGCCTTTTGTCCAGTTCGATGAGGATGTACCAGGGCCCCATGAGCGCCCTAAGGGATCCGGACTCGGCCTGTTTGTCTCAAAACAGAATATGCAGTTATTAGGAGGGCATCTTGTCCTTAACAGCAAACCGGGTATTGGTTCACGCGTTAAGCTTGTTTTTCCTGTCATTCCAGGACATTTACAGACTGAAAAATTTCTTCCAGCACATATCCAGCTCAGGCTGAACTCCACTGACTCAGCTCCTGTCAGTGAACTAATATCCGTATTAGAAAACAGTCATATCTCATACCATATTGCAGAATGTCCTTCTACAACGAAACCGGAATATGACTCCACATTGTTAATCAGCTTTGAACGACAGAAGAAACAGTGGCTACTGTATAATAGCAATAATGAGTGCATCACATTAAATTGCCCTCTGTATGCATCAGACGTCTATAGCGCCGTGGTTGAATTAAGTTGCCACCGTAGTGAGGCCGTTAGCTGTAGTGATGCCGGGCCTTCAGTTGAAGATATCTGTGTTTTCCCGGTTATTTCTCGTCGCGTTCTTCTGATCGATGATGAGCCACTGCTGCTTGAGGTCCAGCAAGAACTCTTTATTGATATGGGCTATGCCGTTGATGCAGTTTGTGAAGCTCAACAGGCATATCACCGCTGGCTACAGCATCGACATGAGATCATCATCACAGACTGTCGGCTAGATGAGAGCGATGGATTCGAGCTGGTTCGCCATTTAAGAAAGCTGATGCAGAATTCCTCTTCTGATGTGTTGGTTATTGGCCAGTCTGCAGCACTAAGAGACGATGATATCCGGTTAGCCAGGGAGGTGGGCATGGATTTTCTACTGCAGAAACCCATTGCACGTGAACAATGGCAGCAGCTGATTCAGGATTATTTCTCTGATAAGGACCTTAACATTGTCTGATCCCTCTTTTTTTCAACGTTTTTATGTTGCTCTGGAAGCTTATCTGCAGCAGGCAGAAACAGAAGTGAGAAACGGCAATCTGTCTGCTGCTTGTAAAATTGCGCATAAAATGCTTGGATTGTGCCAACTTTTCGGAACAGCGGAACAAACCGCACTGTGCGAGCAAGCAGAAAATTCTCAGTCATTACCAAATCTTAGAATCATTCTGGGTGATTTAAGAAAAATGCTTACTGATAATAAAGCTGACCGTCAGTAACCTCTGCTCGGAGGGGGTCAGGCCGGATATTCGTTAGTAAAATTACGAATATCCCATTCCATCGACTTTTCAGATAGTTGCTTCTCTCATCACTTGATCAAACATGCCACTGATGCTTTTTAGTGGCTGACGCCGTTATTATTTCTGAGGCGCTGATCATTGCCGTTTAATAGCCTGCGCCACGATCTTTCAATCTATTAATGGGAATCAGAGTTTATCCTTCTCATGTATTATCCATAACATCGCCTCAGATATGATATAAATCATACTGATTCTGCAGGAATCATTATTTTTTAATGGAATGGTGATGTAAATATACATTCTGATTTTACACATAATGAAAACACACTCTTGAATGGTAAGTTCAATTACCCTTCGTTCACCATGTTTTACATTTACAGGAATAAAATCCATGTAAACTAAAACCAACAAATAAGGATTCAAAATGCCATTCAGAGAGCCTGGCGAGGCAAACATTATAACATGGCTTATTATAGGTGCCTTTTCTACATGGGGGGGATTAGTCAGATATATTATGGACACGCAAAACAAACAGACAAAATGGAGCTGGATGGGGATTATCTGCCAGCTGATCGTCTCAGGTTTTACCGGTCTGACCGGTGGCCTGTTAAGCTTTGAAACCGGAGCAAGCTCTTATATGACATTCATTGTTGCAGGATTATTTGGCACGATGGGAAGTACAGCTCTTAGTTATTTATGGCAACGTATTTTCCCCGGGAGAAATTTACCATGAACATTCACATGAATAAATTTACATTTAGTCGTATCAGCGAGCAAAACTTGCGGGGAATTCATCCCGAACTGAGCCGTGTTGTTTATCGTGCATTACAACTTTCCGCCATCGACTTCAGAGTCATCGAAGGTGTTCGCTCAGCCGAGCGACAGCGACAGCTGGTGCGCAATGGAAGTAGCAAAACCCTTAACAGCAGACATCTGACCGGACATGCAGTCGATCTGGCACCCTGGGTACATCACACTATCCCCTGGAATGAATGGCATTGTTTTGAAACCGTTGCGGAAGCAATGAAAGCTGCGGCAAAAGAGTTTCAGGTTCCTCTGGTATGGGGGGGGGACTGGAAAATGCGTGATGGCCCGCATTTTGAACTGAGCAGGGAGGCGTATCCGGTATGATAAAAAATGTTTTATATACAGGCTTAATTTCCCTGTTACTGGGCGCCATGTTTTGGGGTTACAAAACCAGCCACGCTCTTGTCAGTTTAACTGCAGAAAATCGTCGGCTGGAAAATGAACTTTCAGCTTTGCACGAAAATTCTCGCCGTCTTCATTCTCAATCCTGGCAATTAATGGAGGATCTCTGGAGTGTCAATATACAAAAACGTGAAGAGGATAAGCACAGTGAAACTATCCTTAGGGCGTTACGTGAAGCGCAACGTGACAATGTCTGCGCTAATCAGCCTGTGCCTGATGCTGTTATCAGGATGCAGCAGGATGCCAGTACCGACTGAGAAAATGGTGGCGTCACCACCACCTTTGTTCTTACTGCAGCCCTGCGTATTACCTCCTTTTACCGTATCATACTGGGGGGATTATCCTCAGTATGTTGAACTTATGCGTGCGGCGATGAAGAAGTGTAATATGGAGAGAAGTGCATTTTTATCCTCTCCATCCATTGCGCCATGGTTGGCACGGGATAAAGGGGAGGCGGCGGGTATTTTATTTAATCGTGCATATGATACTGCTGATTGATTTAAGGAGTATCACTCACCTCGCGCGTGGGCTTTGATTTGCACCAAATCTAGCAATAAGCATACAGAATATTAATTCAGCCCTCCGGACACATCCTTTCCTGTTCTTCTTTATACCAAAAGCAGGCTCGTAATCTTGTCCCGGATGCTGCGCGGCTTGTTGCGCAAGGAAAAGCCTCCGGATCAGCGAGGATGAGAACGATCTGGCGCACCTGAGCTGATACGTCTCCCCGCCCGGAGGCCGGCCGCCCGCGCCGGCCTCCTTTCTTCTTCCCGCCCGCC
>Ga0308166_1002851_pt1 | contig 15321 bp, 9 predicted proteins | sample PhyCR2_2_FD_202137 | JGI IMG/M metagenome (GOLD analysis project Ga0308166, IMG submission 202137) | Phyllosphere microbial communities from UC Gill Tract Community Farm, Albany, California, United States - DLSLCC.R2 | ecosystem: Host-associated > Plants > Phyllosphere > Unclassified | place... | reverse complement strand
AGACATCAACTATCCCTCTAATTCTTTGGCAATTTGCAGATCTACCCAGATATCATCATTGGCGTCATCCAGCACTGGTGCATCAACCACCGCATAGGACCAATCATTAATAACCTCTAGTGCACCGTTGAGCATCAAATTAAAATTCTCGCACAGTTCTGTCGCCTCTTTACGAGGCCATTGTTCCTTTTCCAGAAGCCTGTGGTAAAGCTGGCTATGTGTATTATCAAGGCCACCATCCTGCGCCCCGGCTACGGGAGTGCTCTCACGCAATTCCGGATCGTCCTCGGTGAAAATCGCGCTAAGTAATTTACGGACATCGTCTGTGGCCGACTCATGGCGAGACAGCACGCTGGCGTCCAGCGTGAACTCAGCGGCCCTAGGGCTCTCTGATGCAGACGACTGCTGGGTAACCTCTGCCGTAGAATGCTGATGGATGTTGCCGGAGATAGTTGAAGGGTCTAATCCCAAGCCGGAATAAATCTTTTCCAGTTGCTTGATTTCGGCAGGCTCAATTCTGCCATCCGAGCAGGCGACCCCCACGATAACCTTACCTACTGCTGATTTTTCCATCGTACTCAGCAGCGCTATTCTATTTTTCATTCCAGTCATGTTTGCCGGGGTATGAAGCTGCCATGTCAAATACGAGTGTAAAGAGCGTTTTTCATCTTCGTTAAGGCCAGAATTATGGTCGATAGCATTTTCCAGCACTTTCTGCTCGGCCTGATCTAGGCTATTGTCGATTAAGGCCACCATTGAGCCCAGCCTTAGCGTCATCACCGCTGAGATAAAAGTCGGAGATGGTGGTAAGCGCGTTCCCTCACCAGCGGCAAATAAAACCAGTGCGCCGTCAGCTTCTGCTTTCACATGGTGGTAAAGCGGATCAGGTGCCAGGCAGTAGCCCATTTTCAGTGCAAAGGCCTGCATCAGGTCGGCCTCTTTTTTATTGATTTTCGCCGGACACTTGGCTTCCATATATGCCCAGAAGTCAGCAACGGTGGTTAACCCCATGCGACTCGCGATCACTTCATCAGCCCAGCGTTTGAATGTACTTAAAACTTTTCCTGCGCTTTCATTAATGATTTCCACTGGCAGCAACATAATTGCCGCAGTATCATTTTCTGACGTACCTTTCCTTCCAAGATAGCGGCTGTAAGCATCCAGTTCATCTGTACAGATCTCTGCAAGCGTCATGATTTTCTGGACTGGGCCCTTCAATGCACTAGGGTCGGGCAAGTCTGGTACAGGAAGTCGAACGCCGCGCAAGCTGGGACTTGCAGGGGTGTAATCCAGACGCAGTCGCGTTTTATTAGGTTTGACAACCATACCCTCACCGTATTTGAGGGTATAGCGCCGTTTGAAAAGTGCAGCAAATTCTTTCGCGCAGCGGCGAGCGGGAGTTCGTAACGAATACTCCGTGTGGTTTGTTACCCACGTTAGCGCCAGATCGGCTGACACAGGAACTCCAGCATCCACAGCCTTTGCCAGCGCAAGCTTAAACAGCATATATTTGCTGGAACTCAAATCACGGTCAAGAACATCGACCAGGCCAACGTCCGGGCGCAGAATAGACATTGCTTCCAGTAACTGGGACGAGTAATTCCGGAAGGAGCGATTTTCAATGAAAACCGTTCGTAACCGGCATACTTCATTAAATAGAGTACGGAACTCAGCGCCAGAAGTATTATTATCTCGGCTGTCAACCAGTGCCTTTCTTTCCAGGCCATACAGATAGATAAAAACGTAACCTACAGGGCATGCTGCATCATGCCTGTCACTTGCCAGCCAGTTTAGATACGCGCCGCGCGCATCAGGTGAAAGCGAGGAATAACTGGGCCAGTATCCCAATGAGTTATCTTCGTAAAGATAAGGTTTTGGGTATATCTTAAGCGTGCCGTCAATTAATGATGCCTCGCTGCCATCATCATAATAGCCGCTCATGCTTTGCCCGGCGGGCTTCATCCGCTGTCCGAAGTAGAAGTTACCATCGGTGATCTTCACACCACCCACAGTAGTCACCTCACCCGGCAGCACCCATCGAGCCAAAGTACCAGTAGTTTTAGGGGGATTCTGTGGTTGAATCGTTGTTACTCTGTATTCGACACTCCGGCCGCTGTCCAGTGTAAAAGTTGCCAGATCATCATCTTCACTGTCATCTTTTCTCACAACAGCCTCTTTTTTCTTGATGTCAGCAAGCCATTCTTTAGGTGGCGCTTTCACGGTTTTGGAAGGATAAGATCCTGCAGATTTATGTTTTTTCTTTTTGAAAAACAATAGATAAATTACATAAATCGCCGCTATAAATATCCATAACTCCATGGGCAATAACCTTAGAGATGACTTTTCACATACGCCGAAAAATGGCGAGGGAAAGCAGGTGGAAGTAGATTAATCTTAAAATAATACTTCTATATTGCGAGGGTTAAAACCAAAACATGACCAAATTTAGCCTATTGGTTTTCATCGATAAAATCATTCGCTATCAGCTAAATGCCCAAAGTCGGCTGGTAATGCTTAAGACAGGCTAATGCGAAACCTCGGGGGTATTGTTGCGTTAACATGTAAACAACAGCCACATAGCTGTAGATATTGTAGGACTTTACAATGACTGCAAAACTTACCTGTTTACTGAGCAGAGTTCACGATCCTACTGAAAACACAGCCTTTGGGTGGAGCTTTATTCCTAGTCTATTAGCCTCGAACGTTCCCGCCTCTCGCAATTCAGACTGCCATATCTTATGTGGTCTACCTCAAAATACTGCCAGTTCAGCTTTGAACTAACATCGCTAAATTCAACCCTCCACCTATTTCACCGCTGCGAACCAAGGGGCGCTTCGCCCGCCTATGCAGTGACAGCTTTTTCTCCGGGTGACTTCCGTTCTCGTATCAGCTTCCGGTTAATCGTTTCCCAACACAACCCGTCCCGCAAGGGTAAATAGCACGCATTCTGCGCCCTTGCTGGCCGGAACGGTGCCGGGAAAGCGAACCGTCAGGCGATACGAAGACGAAAATCACACCACTGACGGAGAAAAAACATGACTATTTCCCTGCATAGCCAGACTAGCGCCCCTAACACCGCAGCAGCAACCAGCGTATCCCCGCTGGAGCAGTCAGGCTCCTCAAAAACGAAATTTTCCAAAACCAAAACCGATATTTATCAGACTGTCACTGACAACATCATTTCTGCACTTGAAGCAGGAGTTAAGCCGTGGTCATGCCCGTGGCAGCGCGTACCTGGTATGTCAGGATTACCTTCAAATTACGCGACAGGTACTGCTTACAGTGGGATGAATATCATGTTGTTGTGGGGCAGTGCGTCAGAGCAAGGATTCAACGATTCACGCTGGATGACCTATAAACAGGCGCAAGCGGAAGGCGGGCAAGTGCGCAAAGGGGAGCACGGCACGACAGCCATTTTCTATGCAACCTTAGAGAAGGAAAGCGAAGACGGCGAAATTGTCCAGATACCAATGCTGAAAACCTTCACCGTGTTTAACGTTCAGCAAATTGATGGTCTTCCGCTGACAACTGAAACCATCAGCCCGGATGCAACTTTTGACCCGTTGCCGGAGGCTGAAAATCTTATCCGAAAAAGCGGCGCAAACATCATTGAGAAAGGACAAAACGCCTTTTTCCAACCCTCAACTGATCAAGTATGGCTACCAGAGCGCCATCTGTTTTCTGATGCAGCTAATTTCTATGCTACCGGCCTGCATGAGCTGGTTCACTGGAGCGGTGGTAAAAAACGCCTTAACCGTGAAATGAAAGGGAAATTCGGCAGTGCAGATTATGCGGAGGAGGAATTAGTGGCGGAGCTGGGAAGTGCTTTTCTGATGGCGGATTTGGGGATTGTCGGAGAGGTGCAGCATGAAAGCTATATTGCCTCATGGCTCCAGGCGCTAAAAAACGACAAGCGCTATGTTTTCAAAGCGGTCAGCGCCGCCTCAAAAGCGCATAGTTATTTAATGGATAAAGCCTGAGGGCAGGGGCAAGAAGCCGCAAAGGAATGTGGCTTTAACCTTACATAGCGGTGGGAGGAGTAGCAGTGGTGTTAGGGTGTATAATTCCAATGCGAATTTTACTGGCATACAGTGTCAGGAAAATTCGCAGACTGCGGGGCGGGCGGCAAAGAGCCCGCTCATTCCTTTTAGATACATTAGAGCAGACTTGATCTGGCAGTGTTCTCTGTTAGAACACGATTTCACTTGATAGTCGGCAACGAGCCAGAAGCGGAAGTTCGGAATGCAAACTTACATCAAGGTGTCTTGAGTCATAGGGAGCAGGTCACCTAAACTTGGTAGTAAGAGACTCGGTTACACATCCTTTTTTCTCTGCCACCCTAGATTCCCTGAACTTTCGGGTCGTTAGTCCGATTCCACTAACCGTAAAGCCGGTAAGCAACGCTGGACCACCAGAGGCGGCATTTCGGGGCTAGTGGCTTGTGTCTGGTGGTAAATAACTGGCATGCAGCTAACTTCCTGGTAGCGAATTAAGTGGCTACTAAGGACTGAACCAAAATACTGACGCGATCCGGGGCTTTACATGGTCGAAATCTCTGCATGCTGCTTCGTTTCCCGGTCCTTAAGTCGTGCAGAAATCAGCCACCCGGGCGACCTTATGCAAGAGTCGCTTTGCTTAATTTTAGCTCTCACTTCCCCCCGGCTTCGGCCTATTTGCGTTCTGCCCTAACCCGAGTGTCAGCTCTGCTGTCGGGGAGCGAGATTACCTAATGACTGGATTAACAAAAATGACTTTAATGTTTTCATTAAAACTGTTATTAAAATTTATTAAGAATAAGGAATAAGAAATTTCTGTAATTATCATATTTCTGTCTGAGTTTAACAGAACGTCGCTGTTAGATGGTAAGTGGATTAAGTAATTGATTTAGAAATATAATTAATCTGTGTAGGGAGGCGCATGAAGCTTGAAACGATTCGTTTATCTGGTTTTCAGTCGTTTGGACATGAATCAACCGAACTGAGCCTTGAAGATATAACATATGTCATTGGCCCTAATGGTTCAGGTAAAACCGCAGTTCTCCAGGCTTTGTGTCGACTTTTTGCATTCGACCCTTCGTTAAGGCGGATCCAGCGTTCAGATTTCCACGTTCCCTTTGATGAGGAGGAGGTTCCGCTTGAGCGCCAGCTGTGGATAGAGGCTGATTTTCTGTTTCCCGAACTGGAAGATGACGAGGACAACAGTACCGTAGCTCCCCATTTTAGTCATATGCGACTGGACGAGCCGGATGGGGTTCCGCGCGTGCGTTTTCGCCTTAATGCGACTATAGGGCTGGATGGAGATATTGAAGACGCTTTGGTATATGTCCTGGAAGTTGATGGAGATGACTTGCCTCTGAATGTCGCTCAGGTTCCACGCGCTGAACGTAATCATATCCAGGTACACTATCTGCCTGCCAGACGCGATCCGGCTGACCATATTACTTACGGTGCGAATGCATTACTAGGGCGTTTACTTCGCGCTGTTCGTTGGGACGCTGAGCGCGAAACGATTAAAGGGCTGACCGATCAAATAAGTGACAGCCTTGCGGCAAACCCCTCGGTGAATGCTTTCAGTGAGAGTTTAAAGGCAACATGGGCAACGCTGCATAAAGGTAAATTTTTTGCTGACCCTAAAATTACTTTTGTCGCATCAGAAATTGAATCGCTGTTAAGGCATCTGTCTGTTTCATTTACACCAAGTCACGATGGCTCATTTGTCGATTTTTCAAGGCTGAGCGATGGCCAAAAGTCCATGCTTTACCTTTCTCTTGTCTTATCGTCTCAGGCTATTGGCAGGGCTGTTCTTGCAGAAGAAGATGTATCGTTTGATCCCGATAAATTACGTCCACCAGTCTTCACTCTGGTAGCCCTTGAGGAGCCAGAAAACAGCCTTTCACCACATTACTTGGGCCGCATTGTTAGCTCCCTAAATGTCATGACAAAAAACCTGGATGCGCAAGCTCTCATTGCTACGCATGCGCCCACAATGCTGCGACGGGTAGTACCTGAGTTCATACGTTATCTTCGACTGAATGAGTCACGAGAGACACAGGTCACTTGTATTAAATTGCCTGATGAAACTGATGAGGCACATAAGTTTGTGAGGGAAGCCGTCCAGGCGTTTCCGGAAGTCTATTTTTCAAGGCTGGTAGTGCTTGGCGAAGGTGATAGCGAAGAGATTGTGCTGCCACGCTTGCTTCAGGCCAAGGGTGCGCCCGTTGATGAATCAGCCATCACGATAGCGCCTTTGGGGGGGCGGCATGTAAACCATTTCTGGCGATTACTTACAGCGTTAAAGATTCCCTTTTTTACACTGCTCGATCTTGATGTAGCCCGCCATGGGGCAGGATGGGGGCGAATTAAGTACGTAAATGACCAGTTTTCCAAACGTCAAAGGCGTTACAAACTTCCTGAATCTCACGGAATTCCAAAATGGGATGATGAAAAACATAAAATTCGAGACTTCGAACATTATCTCGACATGCTTGAAGAGCGCGGCGTGTTTTTCTCCTACCCGATGGATTTAGACTTTGCAATGTTACTTGCGTACCCAGAAGCCTATAACGTTGAGGAAGAGAAGCCCGACAATGCAACTATAAAAGCTGTTCTTGGAAAAAGTCATTACGATTCATCTCAGTACAGGGATGTTGAATTAGCGCTTTTTAATACCTATCACCAACGTTTCAAGCTCGGCAGTAAACCCGCAGCTCACATTGAGGCGTTAACTCAGCTAAATGATGCTGATCTACTTAAAAGCATGCCAGATTCACTGGACAGGTTGGCTGATGCGGTTATTGCCAAACTCTCGGAACTGCCAGAATGATTACTGTCGAAGAATGGCAGCCCGCAGATGGATTGACGCTGGAACCTAATGCGAAACGTGCAGCGAAAGCGAGTAAACGTTGCCTGGCACTGACTGCCGGACCGGGGGCGGGTAAGACGGAAATGCTTGCACAGCGTGCTGACTTCCTTTTGCGAACAGGAACATGTCGATACCCCAAAAGGATTCTGGCGATCTCATTTAAGGTTGATGCCAGCAGAAACCTTACAGAACGCGTTGAACGCAGGTGTGGACGGGATCTGGCTTCTCGCTTTGACAGTTTTACCTTCCACGCATTTGCCAAGCGCATCATAGATCGATTTAGGCCGGTACTCACGGGTGAATATGCCTTAGATGCTGGTTACACCATTGTAGACAAGAAAAGCGGGGCATCTCGTCACGAAATAGCATTCGGCGATCTGGTTCCTTGTGCAATTAAAATATTGCAAACGTCACAAATAGCCCGAAATGCAATCCGGCAAACTTATAGTGACATTTTCCTTGATGAATTTCAGGACTGCACAAATTTACAATATGAACTGGTAAAGCTCGCTTTTCAGGGAACCAAAATTCGACTGACTGCAGTCGGTGACACAAAACAGAAAATTATGGCTTGGGCAGGTGCTCTGGACGGCATTTTCCAGTCCTTCACAGAGGACTTTAATGCGGTGCCGCTCAACATGTATCGCAATTTCCGCTCAAAACCAACATTGCTGCGTGTTCAGAACGAAATTATTCGTAAGTTAGATCCTGACTCTGTAATGCCTGATGATCAACTGAAAGGGGACGAAGGGGAGGTTTTTGCCTGGAAATTTGAAGACAGTCAAACTGAAGCTATCTATCTGGCTGACCTAATTGATGGATGGATAAATAAAGAGCAGCTACCTCCAGCTGAAATTGCAGTCCTGGTTTCAAGGCAACCAGATTTGTATGCTGATCACCTCTTCAGAGAGTTAGAGCAGCGCGGAATTCCCTACCGCAATGAGCAGCAAATGCAGGACATCACGGTCGAACCAGTGGCTCGTTTAATCGTTGATTACCTGTCCTGTCTTTATGCGCAGCGGGAACCTAAAGCCTGGATCCGCCTGATGAACCAGCTGGTTCCCTTTGCTGATGAAGAGATTCAGACCAGCGTACGAAAAGGTCTTGATCAACTTATAAGAAAGCATCGTAAGGAAGTGTCTGATGCAAAAAAAACGGAAACGCCCTTTTCTGAATGGTGGAGATTTGGTCGCGCTCTTTTAAAGCATATAGGTTTACAGACGCTTGTTGCATTATCTCCTGATTATGAGTCCCATGAGCGTCTGAAACAGGTTATTCGCGATGCCAGAGAACGTATCAAAGATTTATTGGAAATCGAATCTGATTTACCCCTCGCATTAAAACGATTTGCAGATGATCAAGCTGTGCGAATTTTGACCATTCACAAAAGCAAAGGATTAGAGTTTGATTCGGTTGTAATCATGGCTGTAGAAAATGAGACTTTCTTTGGTAAAGAAGAAGAAAATCGCTGCGCGTTTTTTGTCGGTGTTTCGCGAGCAAAGAGACGCCTTATTTTAACTCATACGAACAAGCGTGATGAACCGGCTAATGCTAAGCACTGGAAAGTTTTTCGGACTGCTCGATTAGAGTATTTTGATTATGTTCTTCCGTTTGTGAGGTAACGGCCAGCTCAAAAATCACTTATAATCCCACAATTATTTTCACATTATTTACTGGGTTAAAAAAGCATTGATTTTTACAATTGGCTATTCAAACATCGTTCAATAATCGATGCGGAGTGCCATTTGCAGCGTCCGCTTCTGGCACAGGTTGTGTGAAAACTTTTTTGGCCGCTGAAACTGCCAAAAACAGAGCTGAAAACCGCGCTCATACGTAAAATTCTCCTCTACTAACCAGTCGATCAATTCCAGATTTTGCGTAGACGTGCGCACTTCAGTTTTTGGTCAGGGTTTTCACACTGCCTGGGCACACAGCAGACAAACACGTGACGCTGAAGGTCTGCTGAGAGCGAAAAGCGGAAGTAGTCACTTTTGTGGTCTGCTCTCACGAAAGTGACTACAGAAACAGTTGCAATTCATAGTGACTTATCAATCAGTTTTTGTATTATCGGGTCACTCAAAGCTTCATTATGTAAGTAGTTATTGTATTCATTAGATTTTTCTATTTCTGAGAACATATCCCCAAAGATCAAACCTGCTGTATCCACATTTGGTAATAATTTATCTAGGTACAACTTCGTAATCCCCATACTATTCGTTATCAATTTTTGGGTTTCAATTTTAAGATGAGGATACCCATCTGAAATAAACACATTGAAGCTATCCAGCAAGTTGAGTGCCCTAATCGCGGGATGAGGATGCCAGTTCTTTTTGGTATAAAATTTCATCGGATTAGGTTTAAGAGGTTCTTGCCATTGCCCAACTAAGCCATAATTGAACAACACTCTAGTAATAAATAAACTACCTAATGCACAATATATTAATGCTAAAAACTCACCATCAGTCCGAAAGCCAAACTTTCTAAGAACACTTGCAGCATATAGCACAACTTTGTTAGCGGCACTTTTATCAGCATCGTATTCTAGAATATGTTTTTTAAGATCGAAAGGTCGTTCAAAACAATTCTCTGCGAGATGATTGTCTGTTTTATCTTTGATTACATTAAACTGGAGTAAATGACGAAATTCATGATGGAACGTAAAGTGAATTGAGCAATCAAGCATGAATTTACTAAATGAGAAATTTTCATTTTTATATAACGACGCAAAGCCATCTGAAACACTTTCATTATTTAAAAATGCAGCAAATATTAAACTATCAAAAAAGTCTTCCTTGAATTTATCTCCAAAAAGAATAGGATAACCTTTAGTGATTCCCATAATGTTATAACCATTACGCTTTGTAGCAAAAGCGTTACATATCGTAGAGTTATCTATATAAAAAATGACAGGCTCTATCCCATAGAGTTCAGCATTTGTACTGATAAGTTTCTCAAATTCACTTTCGAAATACTTGTATACTTCGAAGTTCTTGCCTTCATACTCATTGATATTTAACGTATTCCATCCCAACTCTTCGATAATTTCATTTTTGCTCTTAATCAAAGTATCACCGTTTGAATTTGTCAATAAAGAAAACAATTTATTCGTCAGCGTGCATGTCTATCACATTATATCAGAGAGCACGAAAGTAGTTAACTTTTTGTATCAAGAACTCGTCAAATCCCTATAAAACATACTGCTTGAAAATGAATGGTGCAGCTATTTACTTTACTAACTTAGCACCGCACGAATATATATGTGTAGTAATACCATTAAATATAATGTTTACACTATTGCTGGCCTCCTCGGATTTTTTGACACCGGTTCTGCGATACGTGCTATCAGTGCATCAATCCAAGCCATTAACGCCTCATAATGTAGCGATGACCAGCTACCCGGTGATTAACATATTGTGATGCCAGCAATGTCCGCTTCTGGCACATAGCGGACCGCCCGAAGCGTGGCGAGGTCTGCTATGAGCGAGAAGCGGAAGTTCATAGTTGATCAAATTTCTGATGAAAGCTTTACTAATCTCGCTATGCCAATCATTCCCACACTATGGAGATTTACCTCAATAGTCATACCGAAAGAACTTGAGTAGCTTATACGCGAATGTACTAAGCTCCTTGTCTCAACCATCATTGCTCTGGTACCAGATTGTGTTTCTTGGTGTAGGATAGCCCCCTTTACAGGGGCCAAATTTAAAGCAACCTTTTTTACATTGAATTTCCACTTTAAGTAAATGCGTTTTTAAGCATTAAAAATTTCTTATGTTGATTATACTTTAAAATTGCCATCTAAATGTTGCTCAAATCGATCTGTTAATATCAATAGCTGGATTAAAAGGGAGGATACTCTATTTCTGTTGGAATCGACACCTAACATATATAAGTCACCAGCAACTGTATTTATATTACCATGTTTAACGCAATTGGGAAGCATTTGTAAGTCTTGAACCTTTAGTATTTTGTTATATTTTCGCCCGATTAACTCAACAACCTTTCTAGTCCCAATCTCTGATATTATCTTGTATGGACAATTGAAAAGCTCAAAAAAAATCTCATATTTTTCTTGGGATTTTTGTAGCAATTCATTTATTTCTGAAAAAAGGCTTTTTCCATTAATGTATTCTTTCCATATGTCCATGCGTTCAACATTTGTTTTATCATAGTATGGTTCTAAACTTGAAACCGGTTTTTCAATGACAATTTCATTACTTGTGGCTTTATAATTGAACTTAACATAGCCTTTTAGTAAATTGTTATTACCCTCTTCTGTATTTTGATGGTTTTTGTTTATCGCTGTCATAATCATGGTTTTTGATTCTTGATTCCATGAATTATCATTTTCTATCAGGATTGAATCTGAAAGTATATTATCTATAGTGTTATTATCATGGCTTAATGTTTTTATTTTACCTTTTTCAATATACGGAACATCAGAATCGAGAGATAGTTTATACCAACGCGATTTATCCCCTTCTTTTTTTATTGCCAACCCAAAAGGCTCATTGGTTCCTAGACCAACATATAATGGCAAATAGATTTTTTTACCATTTATGTTGTTGCATTTTATTATTTTTAGATGAATTTTTTCTTTTTCTACATGTAGAAAGTTATCTTTAAAGTAGTCGCGTAACTCTGTATGATTTATTTGACTAAAGTCAATTTTTCTGATTTTCCTTGAAATATCGAATTGCTTATCCCATTGAGGAAACTCGAAAAATTCTAAATCAATGACTACAGCATCCTTAAGGCCTAGTTGTTTTAAATCGTTTAAGATACTATCATTTTTTATTTCCGCTTCTTTCCTAGAAACCTCAATGCGATAATCTAAACCCATAAGGTGATAGTTGAAGTTATGATATAATGATGTCCTGAAATCCCATCGTCCAAATAAATTCTTTTCAATGCCATGTTCCTCTTTGATGAATTTAAAAAGTTCAATTTCAAAAAAACACTTTTCCACGTCATTAATTAAAGAAAAATCGAATTTTTCATTTGAGTATATGAAGCTCTTTAAAACATAAGGCAGGTTTTTGTCTGGGCCTAATAATTCATCTGTCATTATTACATCTGACTTAATTAAATCATTTGTTTTTTTAATTCTTTCATTTATTGATTCAATAAATTTCATACATCCCTTGCTTGTTTTTGTTGAAATGATTTTGATATTTTAAGATAAATACATAAAAAATGAAATAATTAAATTACTCATAAAATGACACACTGTGTATAAGAATGGTGCCACATACCTGAACCTCTACTTACTATATTTTCTTTGCGACTTAATGTCATAGATTCATCCTCATTTATCCAGACGTATCAGTCTGTGTGAAACGTTATATCTCACGAATTTAGTCTGACTCAGAAAAGACTGAAAATAATTAGGGTTCAGCCCAGTTAGGAAAAGTGAAAACTGATGTGCTTCTTTATTTCAAGGGCTTTAGGCTCCAGTCAAGCAGTAACGCCACCGGTACCGTTGATAAAATCAAAAGGGATGATCAAATTTTCCAGTCCCATGCAGGGATTAGCTAGCTCACGTTCAAATGGGCGAATAAGTGCGGCTCGGTCTAGAAGTTGCTGGGTGATCGCATAATTAGTCAGGTACTCATGCACCTTAGAGTTGCTCTGATCTTTAAATGATTTAGGTAGGCATTATAGTCTGCACGTAACCCCAGTATTTCAAGCTCAACGCGAGTTTGGCCTAGCGTCAATATCTCTAATTTCCCTTTGGGAAGGTTAAAGCCAGGGAGCAATTCGAGGATTTTTTTAGGCCGAACTCTAGCAATTGCACCTTACCCATAAACAGACCAAACTGCTCAAGAAAGGGTTTCCCCTCATAGATTTCGAGTCCGGATAAAATTTTGTCCTGAAGTTCCTTACCGCCCAGCGTATCTGTAAGCATCCCAGCAAAAAGAACCATCAACTTTTAGAGTCTCTGGCACTTCAACTTCCGCTTTTGGCACAGAGCTGCCTGTCAGATTAGGTTTGGCCCTGTGTCGTAGTTGTGCCAGGCCAAGTCTGAGCTAATACAAATTATCAGTATCTTTCTGGAGCGTCTGCAGCCGCTGTTCCAGGCTATCCAGTCTTTCTTCGAGGTCATGGCTCTTCTGCTCAATATCTTCCAGCGTTTCTGACAGAACATCACGCAGCAGCACAAAATTTGCGTGCAGGGCATAGACAAAATCGTGGCCGCGAACCAGTAATGCTTCGCGTGGTATGTCCTGCAATGCGGAATGCGTCATCCATGTCACCAGCGCTTTTGCGCTCATTTCGGTTAGTACGTCCGAAAGTCGGTCAGTTTCTCTGTTCATTCTGGACTCCTGTCTATTCTGATGATGGGGGAGTATTTCGGTAGGGCATTACTTCCGGTCATTGCGCCGCTGGTGGGCTGGTGGGCTGGTTGGGGCAGTTGGTGATACAGAACAACTATATGCAGTTGCCTAAATCCAGCCGTTGCAACTCGTCGAGCGTGTAGATGCGGAAGACATTTCGGTGGCGGGTTTCCAGCGGGATGTGCTGATGGTTAACGATGACGTGCCTGATGGTGTCAAAGAGCCGTTCAAGACCGCGTTTTTTCTGCGGGTCCGGCACGATATAAAAAACGTAAATCCAGTCTTTACGGGTCCGGGCCAGTAAATGGCTGGCGATGATCGACTGATAACGGGCTCTGGTTTTCAGGCGGCGCTCGGTCTCAATGGCGATCACGGTGCCGCCGGGCAGGGCAATCAGTCCGTCCGGGCGATGGCTGGTCTGATAACGACTGAGGAAGGATGTGCGATCTCCGTTTATCCATCCAGATGCGCCTTTTTGCTCAAGGATGATGCGGGCTGCCTGATTATCAAGGTGGTGCTCCAGCGTCCAGCCGGTAATTTTTGATGGCTCAAACCGTGCCGGAAAAAGTGTATCGTCGGGGGTTAACACTACGGCCAGTCCGTCACTGGTTATGCCCCACAATGAAATTTTCATCGTGCGCGATACCAGGACATGTTTTTGTATTAAGCCCATACCCTCGACTTTTGAAAGAAGGGAATACAGCGATTTATGGTCTCTGAAGCCGAATAGCAGCATCAGCGTTTTAAAGTCACTGTACGTTTCTTCCTTCAGGAAATTCAGCAGTCGTTGTATTTTTTCGCGGTGCCGCGTCTGGCGTTCGCGGTATGCGGTGATAAGCATCATTCCCCCCTTTTAAAAATCCAGCAATGACGGGTTTTCCTCTTTATCGGCATTCGGTGTTGTTGTGTCTTTTTCGCCCACCTCTTCAAAAAAAAGATCGGGCCGCGTTGTGGTGATATCCGGCGTTGATGCCGGTCCGGGGGCGATTTCCTCCTCGCTAAAATCCAGGGTGATGTTTACCGTTGTGGCGGTGGCGGCAATCGCGGGCGATACGGCACAGATCTCCAGTTCGCGTTTTTTCACCCTGATGGGCGAAATCAGAGAAGCAGAGGGGAGAGTTTTTGTCGTAAAGATGAAGCTGACAAAATCGGGTAGGTTCAGGATCATATTGCTGTCGGTAAAGAAACGCTCGGCCTGCCTGATGGTGCGTTCACTGTCGATAGTCTCTGTCAGCACGGCGTCGGTTTTCGCTTTGCGGACCTCATCATCGACTAATATAGTACCGGACATTCTGGCCACCCATTCAGCGGTGTCCGGATCCATGACACGATAAACCAGTTTGAATTTGGCGTTCTCAACGACAGCGCCGACAACGGCGTCACCTTTCAAATCTGCCGGACAGTCTTTTAAATCGGCAATAGACTGATGGTCCATAATAATATGCACGCCTTTATCGCGCGCCGCGCCTAAGCCTTCCAGCGCGGGCCTGGATAAATGGTATTTCAGTTCGGAAAGATAAATAGCAATGGGGCGAGGCATGTCTTTCACCCGCTCGCGCCTTTCAGCCAGCTGGTACAGGCGAACCAGCAGCATGCGCTGAGCGGTAATGATTTTGCTGTTGCGCATTGAGCCAATCACATAGCAGCAACCGCCTTCCTCAAATATCCTCTTAAGCGAAAATCCGGTGGGGGCATTAATGGCATTGAGCAAGGCCAGCTCTTCAATTTTCCCAAAAAAGGCTTTTATCTTATCGGCAATACCCTGAACGTAGTCTCCGTTATACACATCCCGGATGGTTGAGGCAGTATTACGGGTGACAAACTGCGCGGCTATCCGGGCCGCTTTCCGGTCATCAATGCGATAAAAGTCAGATTCCTGACCTTTCTCTGCCAGGCTGAACCCAGCAACAAAAAGCTCTTCCAGTTCATCGGCGGTGATCGCTTCAATCAGGTTAAACTGGTATTGGGGTTTTCGCAGGTCAATCAGGGCAAAAGGTTTTCCTGCATCCTCGCAGGCTTTGCGGTAAAGGTGCGGTGCCCATTCATCATCTTTGGGGTCCATAACAAATACGCCTTCACCGGCCAGAATACTTTGATAAAGTAATATCCCGGTGGCAACCCC
>Ga0308166_1002850_pt1 | contig 15323 bp, 12 predicted proteins | sample PhyCR2_2_FD_202137 | JGI IMG/M metagenome (GOLD analysis project Ga0308166, IMG submission 202137) | Phyllosphere microbial communities from UC Gill Tract Community Farm, Albany, California, United States - DLSLCC.R2 | ecosystem: Host-associated > Plants > Phyllosphere > Unclassified | place... | reverse complement strand
TACAGTTAACGATTTGGTTCGCTTGCGGTCAATCTCATAGGCACGACAATTCGACGGGTGACAGCATGTGCGGACGCTACTCGATCTACGAATCGATGGATCACTACCTCAAGGAGCTTGCGCCAAGGCAGTTGGTGATCAATGGCTATGACCTCTGGCCAGTCGAGCGATACAACGTCGCCCCGTCGACGCGGGTGGAAATCATCCGGCCGGTTCGGGATGGTTTGAGCGTTGATAAGGTCAGATGGGGCTGGGCGCCATTCTGGGCGAAGGGAAAGCGTCCTGACCCGATCAACGCGAGAGTCGAGACCGTCATCACCGGCAAGTTCTTCAATCAGCTCTGGCCAAACGGACGCGTACTCGCGCCGGCGAACGGCTGGTTCGAGTGGGTCAAGGACGAAGAAGATCCGAAGAAAAAACAGCCGTATTTCATCACTCTGAAAGAGCAAATTCCCATGTTCTTCGCAGGGTTGGCCGAGGTGCACGAAGGAATGGAGCCGGATGATCGCGACGGCTTTGTCATCATCACCGCTGCGAGTGACGAAGGCATGGTCGATATCCACGATCGCAAACCCCTGGTCTTATCGCCTCAGCACGCCCGTGAATGGGTCGATCCCGACACTTCACCTGAACGAGCTCGCGAACTCGCAATGGAGCACTGCAGGCCTGCTACGGATTTTCACTGGTACAAGGTTGGCAAGGATGTGGGGAATGTTCGTAATCAGGGCTCGCACCTGATTAAGCCACTATCTCTGGCTTCGGATGTTGACGACTGACTAAAACCGAGAGTCGACAGTATTCGTGGGCGGAACGACGAGCTCTCCACAATTATTTGGAATTATGGCCGAGCCATAATTATCGCGAATTGATAATTTTCCCTAGCCCGGTTACGAAGCGGGCACGAAATGCAGAACTGCAATACACTCTTAGTTACCTATCTAATCGAGACCTGTCATGTCCAAACTCGCAGAATTCCGCCAGCTCGAAAAACACCTCGCCGAACAGCTTCAGGCCCTGGAAGCCCTCAAGGGCGATGCAGGCCTCAAGAAAGAAATTGAGTTCGAAACAAAGCTGCGTGACTTGCTCGCAAAATACGGCTACAGCCTCAAGGACGTGATCAATCTGCTTGATCCACAGCCGAGTCGGCGCGCTACAGCTGTCGAGTCCAAAGTTGGCAGTCGCAAGCCCCGTCAGTTGAAGGTTTATAAAAATCCACACACGGGCGAAGTCGTAGAAACCAAGGGCGGTAATCACAAAACGCTCAAGGAATGGAAAACAAAGCACGGCGCAGCGACTGTTGAGTCTTGGCTGACAAAATGATCTTGGCTTGAATTAAAAAAAGGCCCGCGAGGGCCTTTTTTCATCTGACATAATGATAAATCAACAGTTTTGTACTCATGCTAAGTCTGAGTAATCCGCTTAGCCACATGTTCCCCGAACGATTTACAGCCTAGTGTTCCTCCGATATCGCCAGTGCGCAACTCAGGCACCTCTAATACCGCATCTACTGCTGCGGTTATGGCGTTTGATGCACTAACGCATCCGCTATGCTGATGACGGTTGCCCATCCATTCAAGCAGCATGGCCACAGAGAGAATCATCGACACTGGATTGGCTTTATCTTGGCCGGCAATATCTGGGGCAGATCCATGTTGGGCCTGCGCGCAGCAGTATTTTTCACTGGCCATAATCGACCCGGCAAGGCCAAGACTGCCTGACAATTCACTGGCCAGGTCGCTAAGAATGTCGCCGTAGAAGTTGGTAGTTACCAACACATCGAAACGTTCCGGGTTGCGTACGAGGTGCGCAGTACACGCATCTACCAACAAGTCATCAAGCTGCACATCAGGGAAGTCTTGGCTGACGCTGCGTACACAGTTCATGAACAAGCCATCGGTCATGTGGAAACTGTTGACCTTGTGGACAGCGGTAACCTTATTTCTTCTAACTGACGCAAGTTCGAAGGCGCGGCGTGCGATCCTTTCGCAGCACTGACGCGTGATCTTGCGAGTAGAGAGTGCCATATCTGGCGTCGGCATCACCTCACCCCAACCCCGACTCATATTGCGATCAGGATAAAAACCTTCGGTCGCCTCACGCATGATCACCAAGTCCATGGTTCTCCCTTCACGCAAATTCGACTGCAAGAAGGGGCGCGTTCTGGCGGGTCGGATGTTCGCATATAGATCCAGGCCTGTGCGGAAGGCTGCGGAGATATTGCGACCTCCCTTTTCCGGTGGAGGATAGTCTGCATGAGACTGAGTACCTAGGATAATGCCAGCGTACCTCTTCGCTTTTTCCAACACCTCATCGCGCAAAGTAGTGCCGTACTTTTCAAGGCTGGTGAAGCCGACATCGTCATGATCAAAGCTCAGTCCTAATCTGAATCTCTCGTTTGCCGCCGAGAGTACAGACAGGGAAGAATCCACAATTTCGGGCCCAATACCATCACCCGACAGCACTAATAAACGCATAGCCTTAGCTCCTTGGCTGGCACGAAGCACCAGCCGAGTTCATTTTTTACGTTGCGACTGAGTAGAGGGGAAACAAACCCAATAACATCGAAGACATCATGATGAGTAGGGATAGCGCGAGTGACCATTTGAACGTGTATTTCTGATGGTCGCTGAATTCCACGCCGGCGAGACCCACGAGTAAGTAAGTGGAGGCTACCAGTGGGCTGAGTAGGTGCACCGGCTGACCCGCCATAGACGCGCGTCCTATTTCTGCGGCGGAGATACCGTATGCCTCTGCAGCATGAGCCAGCACTGGGAGTACGCCGTAATAGAACGCATCGTTAGACATGAAGAAGGTGCCGGGAATGCTGATCAAGGCGGTGATCGGTGCGAGATAAGCACCCCACGACTCAGGTAAAGCCCACAGAAGCGTGTCGGACATGGCTTTTACCATTCCCGTCCCGGACAAGATGCCCGCAAAAATACCTGCTGCTAGGAAGATGGCTATCTGATTAAGTGCGGTCGGCGCATGAGCGGCAATACGTCGACGTTGGTCATCAATGCTGGGGTAGTTGATCACCAGAGCAACCGAGAAAGCCATCATGAACAGGATTGGCAGCGGCAGAAGCTCCACTACTAGGCAACCCATCAATGCTATGGTCAGAATCGCATTGAGCCAAAACATTTTAGGACGACGCAGTTCTGCGTTTTCGGCACTGAGTGTCATCAGGTCAGACATATCTTCATCTGCGCCCTGGGCGTAACGACCGCTTCGTTCAGTGGGTAATTTGAGCGTGCCTAACCGTCGGCGTTCTTGCATCCCTAAGTAAAAAGCAAGCAGAACTACGCCGGCAAAGCTGATGAGCATTGAGGGGATTAAAGGCAGGAACAGCTCTGTAGTTTCGACTTGCAGCGCTGCAGCGGCGCGTGCGAGCGGCCCTCCCCAAGGTAATAGGTTTGTCACACTCGCCGCCAATATGACCACGCAGGGAAGAATCAGTGGATTGAGCCCAAGTCTTCTGAATAAGGGCAGCATCGCTGTCAGCGTAATCATGTAGGTTGTAGAACCGTCGCCGTCGAGCGAAACCATGCCGGCCAATATTGTCGCGAACACCACGGCTTTGGCTGGATCGCCTTTGATCAGGCGAATGAACGTTTTGATAATGGGATCGAAGAGGCCGGTATCGAACATCATCCCGAAATAGAGGATGGCGAACATGACCATAACTGCAGTGGGTGCGACCTTGCGCAACCCCTCGATCATCATGGTGCCCATGTCGCCAGTGAACCCAGCCATCATGGCAAAGATGATGGGGATGATTGTCATGGCTACCAAGGGTGCGAGCCGCTTGGTCATGATCAATGTCATGAACACCACAATCATGCCGTAGCCAAAAAAGGACAGCATTGAATTCTCCTGATCAGGATTATTTTTATAAGGAGGTGATTACGTGGAGCGCCGGCTTCATGTCATGTGTAACCCGCCGTTCACGGCGAAATCGGCACCCGTGACGAACGAAGATTCTTCTGACGCTAGCCATGCACACATCGCCGCGACTTCTTCGGGCTTACCGAGACGTTTCATGGGGATGTCTTCCACGATCTTGTCCATCAAGGACGTGTGGGTGATTGATTTGAGCCGTTCAGTGCCTATGTAGCCCGGGGAAACGGTATTTACGGTAACTCCACGGTGGGCAACCTCCCTTGCAAGGGCTCGAGTGAACCCACGAATTGAGGACTTTGCCGTGGTGTAGTTCACTTGGCCGATGTGGCCTAGTTGCGCATTCACCGTTGAAATATTGATAATCCGGCCCCACCGTCTTGAGCCCATCCCGTCAACAACTTGCTTAGTCACGTTGAACAGCGAATTGAGGTTGGTATCAATAACGGTTTGCCAGTCGTTCGGAGACATGTCCTTGAAAACCACATTGCAAGTGGTGCCGGCATTGTTTACCAGCACGTCGATAGGGCCCACTTCGCTTACGATCCTGTCAAAGGCAGCCACTGTAGAGTTCCAATCCGCTACGTTGCCTTCACATGCAATGAACTCAAATCCCAGCTTTTTGTTTTTCTTCAACCACGCGTCCTTAATCGAAGAATCTGGCCCGCAGCCAGCTACGACTATGAAACCGTCTTTATAAAGTCGCTGACAGACAGCGGTGCCAATCCCACCCATTCCACCTGTTACGAACGCGATTCGTTTGGACATGAGCAGTCCTCCTAAATGACAAGGTGCATCGGAAGTTCGAGTTATCGGAGCTCTTCGTCGGATCAGATCGGTAATCGGCATCCCGTTTACCGCCAGTAGACGAAGGCCTAAAAAGTCATTCGACGGTTCGGCCTGGGTGGAGGCTGCCCATGACTTTCAGTCGAGGGAAATTGATTCGGGGTATCTGGAGGATTCTATTCATGGCGTGCCTCTTTTATTGTTTTCATGAACTGGCTGAGTCTTCATCCTAGAGGCGTGCCGACCACATTTGAATTGGTCATTAGGTAACGAAGCCTTCTCCAAATGAGAATGCTAAAGAAAAAAGGGAGAGTGAATCGGCCAGCTTTAGGATCCATGAATGGCAGCGTTTTACCACCGGTGCGCGGTGGGTAATCAGTAGCGACCCGCGATGTTCTGCGAAGGCTTGCCGTCCAGGGGGATATATGAGGTAGGTATGAGAGCAGGTCTGGGCGCTGCAGGCCTGCTAGGCCTAGACGAGCGCCACCATGAGCCTTAGGAGGGCGAAATGGATAGCAGCTAGCAGTGAGCGCAGCTGCTATTCATTACCCAGCAGGTACCATACAGAGGGCGGGCTCGCTTCCCTATCAAGAAAGAGCATCGATGCAAATGACCAAAGGAAAAGGATGAGCTCTTGCCTGCTTCATAACAAGCGCTGAGCCGACTCTTCAACACCTGCACCTGCACCTGCACCTCCACGAAGCGCGTAAAGCTTCCTGTGTGCATGAGGACAGATAGTCAAAGCGAAATCGCTGAAGCTTTTCCAGCTCTCTGCCTATCGGAGCGTGCCACTCAGCAGCGTGATGTTCAGTGCCGTTGCTCGTTCAGCGTTGGCCCCACGCGAACATCCCCTTGGCCGCTGGCAAGTAATGCATTTAAAACAAAACCGCTGGATATCTTGCGATCCAAAAATGCTCGTACGTATTCAGCTCCGGCCTTGCGTCCTTTTGGTACCGCCATTGCCTGGCGGATTTCAGTGAAGCTGTCCGCTAGCACACGATAGCCTTCGTTCTTGTCTGCAAATGCCTCTAAGGGCTGACGAACGCCAGCGGCGGCCTCCAAACCCTGCTCCAAAAACCATTCCACAGCTGCGGCGGATGTCGGTGCACGAACCAGTTCCGCAGCGGACAGCGTACGGCTTAGATACAAGTCGTACGCTGCGCCTTTTCCAACGGCAAGTCGCGCACCCAAGTGATCAAGCTGAGCTACTGATTGGTACACGCTTGCTGCATGCACCAGGTACGTGCCCTCAATGATTACGTAGGGGTGACTGAACTCGATTTCCGCTGAGCGCACGGGCTCAATAGCCAGGAACGCCAGATCCCAGGCCGACTCGGTTAAAGCGGCGAATACTTTGCCCGCAGCATCGAATGTCACGAAATCGATAGCCACGTTTAATTCGCCGGCCAGTGCTTTGGCTAACTGAGTCGATACGCCTGCAGGGTTGCCGCTCATGTCGCGCTGAGCCAACACCGGATTTCCGAAGTTGATCGCGACACGCAAGACACCTGTAGGAGCTAAGTCAGCCAGAACGCTTGAATCTAAAGTATTCATAGGTGCTTCTCTGCAATAGTCGGGTGTTTATGGTTGGTGGTCTCGCCGTTATGGAATCGCATCAACAGCGTCATCACGAAGGCTATCGCCAGCAAACCGCTAAGAAAGAGCAATCCCATGGATGCACTATTGGTAGATCCTTTGATCATGCCAATCGCGAAAGGCCCGACGAATCCTCCGAGATTACCGATCGAATTGATCACAGCTACAGAGACGGCTGCCGTAGATCGGCTCAGGAAGAGCGTTGGGAGTGCCCAAAAAGGCGACTTGAAACTGTAAAGGCCTGCTAGCGCCAGGCTAATCATGCCGATGGCGACGATTGGATCGCTCACCATACTTGCACCAACCATCGCGACCATTGCGACAGCCAATGGTATAGCGCAATGGAGTTTGCGCTCGCCGTACCGGTCGGAGCTTCGTGACCAACCTATCATCATCACCGTCGCGAAGATGTAAGGCACCATCGCGATCATGCCGATTTGGGTATGGGTCAAGGAATCCGAGAATCCCTTGATAATTTGCGGCATCCAGTAACCGACACCCAAACTGCCACATTGATACACAAAATAGATGAAGGATAAGTACAGCACTTTAGGATTGGTCATGGCCTTGAATGCGCCAAAATGCTTCACATTCTTGCGCGACTGACGATCACGTTCCAGTTCGGCCAGTAGCCACTCTTTTTCATCGTGTTTAAGCCATTTCGCCAGTTCTGGTTTGTCCGTCAGATAGAAAAAGCACGCCACTCCCAGGAATACTGCTGGGATGCCTTCCAGAAACAGCATCCAGCGCCAGCCGCTCCAGCCGAACCAATGAATGTTGTCCATGATCCAGGTACTGAGGGGCGCCCCTATGATGTAGGAAACGGGAATCGCTGCGGTAAAAAGCGCGACCGTAGTGGCTAGCTCCTTGGAGCGAAACCAATAAGTAAGATAGACGATGATGCCTGGGAAAAACCCGGCCTCGGAGACCCCGAGTAGAAAACGCAAGACATACAGATGCGTAGATGTCTGCGCGAATGCCGTGGCGGCGGCGATAATGCCCCAGGTCACGAGGATGCGGGCTATCCATACCCTGGCACCGTAGCGATTGAGCAAAACATTACTTGGGACTTCAAACAGAAAATAACCGATGAAAAATATCCCGGAAATAAATCCGAACGCCTCACTGGTTAGCGCCAAATCTGCGTTCATCTGGAGCGCGGCGTAACCAATGTTGGCGCGATCCAAGTAGGACACGATATAGAGCAGGAACACGAAAGGGATGATACGCAGCGTAACTTTGCGCACCACCGCCTTTTCAAAGGCTGGGTTTTCGGTAGACATCGGGCCTCACGGGGCCGCTTCGAGGCGGCCTGCATTGTTCTTGTTCGTGGTTGTAAGCGCGTTATCGAAAGAGCCGGCAACTAGCGCTTGCAGGACATCAAGATCGTTGCGAGGGGGAAAAAATCATGCACACTGGGCTGCCGGTAGATGTCTGGTAACCTGTGGCCCGCAACGTGCCCTGCTCTTGATCTACGGAAAATGTGACGATGCTGTCGCTGTCTTCATTCAGCGCCATCAGATAGCGTCCATTAGGAGTCAGTGTAAAAAAGCGCGGCGTACATCCTCCGCTGTAAACTGCCTCCCTGAAGCCAAGCAAGCCGTTTAACGGGTCGACGGCGAAGACGGCAATGCTGTCGTAACCACGATTGGATGCGTAGACAAAGCGTCCTGCACGATCTACGTGAATTCCCGCCGCTCTGCTATTGCCGGTAAAGCTTTGCGGCAACGTAGTCAGAACTTGTTTCGGGCAAAGTGTCCCGCTTTCGGCGTCGTAATCGTAGGTGGTCACAGTCGAATCAAGCTCGTTGACCACGTACGCAAGATTCCCTTGGGGGTGAAAGGCCACATGGCGGGGGCCGGCTGTTTCACGAGCAGCAATTACCGGCGTCGCGGCAGCGCCAAGGCGTCCTGCGGAGAAGGGGAAAGCGAAGACTTTGTCCAAACCTTTGTCCGGCACTATGACGTAGCGACCGCTATCATCAAATAAGCCGTAATGGGGCTTGGCATGAGGCTGTTCGACTCGATGCGGGCCAGGCTCACCCACGATCTCCAACAGTTGACTCAACGGGGCGAGGCTACCGTCATCTTGAACAGGCAAAACGGCAATGCTTGCGCCAATATGATTGGTCACGATCAGATACCGCTCTGATGGATCCAGCGCCAGGTGCACCGGGTTCTTACCTTGCGTGCTCTGCGTATTCAAGAAGGTCAGCTGCCCGCTGCGTTTGTCTACGCGAAAAGCGCTAACGTCGCTCTGATCACCGTGAACCGTGTAGAGCGTGTCTGCGCTGCTATTGAGAGCGAGGAACGATGGATTGACCAAGTCATGTACTACTTGAACCAGCTCCAAGGTTCCTTCGTCCTGGTTCACAGCGTAGACACTGATACCTTCTCCACGCGCGTTGCGCTCACGAGTGGTGCGGCTACCGACATAGGCGTACATAGCATTCTCCATGGTCAATGCCATCAGGCGTGGGCAGGGCTGTCTGCGCGGCGAAGCATCTTGCGCACCACGTATGGCAGTATTCCGCCTTGAGACAGATAGATGAGCTCCTGGCGGGAGTCGAGGTTGAGCTGCAGATCAACATGTTGCTCCTGCTTACCAGTTCGCTCGATACGCAAAGTGATGATGTTCATGCCAACAGCCAGTTGCTCGAGCCCATTGAATGTCAGCTGTTCATGCCCTTCGAGCGACAGATCCTGAGCGCTAGTACCCTCGACGAACGTCAGTGGCAAAATACCCATACCGATCAGATTACTGCGGTGAATTCGTTCGAAGCTACATGCTACGACGGCACGCACGCCGAGCAATGCCTGCGCTTTCGCTGCCCAGTCGCGGCTGGAGCCTGCGCCGTAGTTAATTCCGCCGAACACAACCAGCGGTATCCTTTCTGCCAAGTAACTCGCAGAAGCCTCATAAACTGGCAGCACCTGTTGACCATCTGCTGTCCATGCCCAGGCTCCTAAGCCAGGCTGCTCACCGAGTAACAAATTGCGCACCGAGCGGTTGGTGAATGCACCCCGCAGCATGACCTCATGATTGCTACGTCGCGTTGAGTATTGGTTAAGGTCGACTGGATTTTCGCCATGCTCAATAAGCCACTTCCCGGCTAGGCTATCTCTAGGTATAGAACCAGCGGGCGAGATGTGGTCGGTGGTGACGTTGTCGCCCAAAACCATGAGAATCCTGGCATTGTCGATTGCCAAGGTTTTTGGTGGCTCAGCTTCAATACTTTCTAAGTAGCGTGGCCGGCGGAGATAGGTCGAGGACGGATCCCATGGAAACTGGGTGCTTCCTGTTGCACTGAGCGCCTGCCAATGATGAGTTCCGTCCCATACCGTCCGCAGACGCTCCGCAAAGAATTCTGGCTTTACTACGCGGCTAGCGAGTTCGGCAACTTCTTCATCGCTTGGCATGAGCTCGCTGAGATATACGTCCCGTCCATTGCTGTCTTGGCCCAATGGCTGATTGACTAGATCAACATGGATATCGCCCGCTATGGCGTACGCGACCACCAACGCAGGGGAGGCAAGGTAGCCTGCAGGCACCTTGGGGTTCACCCGTCCTTCAAAATTCCGGTTGCCCGATAGCACAGCTACGCCCTTGAGTCCCTGTTCGGCAAAGGCTTCGACGTGATATTCCAGGCTGCCCGAGTTACCAATGCAGGTCATGCATCCGAAGCCGGCAAGATCGAAGCCCAGGGCGGCGTAGTCCTCGAGCAGTTTGGCTTCACGCAGGTAGTCGGCTACTACCTGGGAGCCTGGCGAAAGGGAGGTCTTCACCCAAGGTTTACGGGTAAGTCCCATATTTCGCGCCTTGCGTGCCAGTAGGCCTGCCTGAATCATCTGTGCCGGATTGGCCGTATTTGTGCAACTGGTGATAGCCGCTATGACCACCGCGCCGTGACCAATAGGCTCTCCAAAACTTGGCTCTTCAAATTGGTCAGGAGCGGTAGTTGCGATCAACTGGGCGCCGATAACGTGCTCGTCAAATGACGAACCTGCTTGCGCTAAAGGCTGACGCTGATGAGGCTGGTGCGGGCCAGCAACGCTTGGTTCAAGGCTTGCGAGATCCAAGTCAATCACATCTGCAAATACAGGCTCTGGTGCGTGCGAACGTCGCCATAACTGCTGGGTTTCCATGTAACGCTCAGCTTTGGCGCGCAGGGCTGGGGAACGACCGGAAAGCTTCAGATAGCGGGACGTTTCATTGTCGAATGGGAAAAACACCACGGTTGCGCCGTATTCAGGCGCCATATTGGCTACGGTGCCTCGGGTAGCCCAGGTGAGATTGTCCAAGCCGGGGCCGCAGAATTCTACAAACTTTCCGACTACTTTGCGTTTGCGAAGAATCTCGGCAACGTAGAGAGAGAGATCTGTCCCCGTAACTCCTGGGCGCAGCGCATTGGTTACGCGGATCCCTATCACTTCTGGAAAACTGATCGGTACTGGCTCCCCCAGCATGGCGGCTTGCCCTTCAAGCCCACCAACGCCCCAGCCGAGGATACCGATAGCGTTGATCATGGGGGTATGGCTATCGGTAGCGACCATATCGTCCGGGTGCAACAGACGTTCGCCTTCCGGGCCAACACTCTCCCAGACAACTTGAGCCATCGCCTCCATGTTCATCTGATGGATGATGCCAGTGCCTGGAGGAATGACCTTGAAGTTTTCCAGGCTTTTCTGGGCCCATTTGATGAACTGATAGCGCTCGCCGTTGCGGCGGAAGTCGATGTCCAGATTCGCTTCTACTGCATCCGGATCGGCATAGCGCTCGACGATGACCGAGTGATCAATGGCTAGCACAGCGGGAATGACCGGATTCACTCGCTCAGGATCACCACCTAGCTCCGCTACCCGGTCTCGCATCCCTGCAAAGTCTGCAAGCGCAGGCAGGCATGTAGTGTCATGGAACATAAGACGATTGGGGAAGAACGGAGCTTCACAGGCCGGCCCTTTACGAACAGCACAAGCGAGTACCGATTCGAGAGCTTCAGGCGAGCAGCGTGCTACGTTTTCCAGCAACAAACGAATCGAGTAGGGAAGGCTCTCTAACTCTGACTGGGTCAGAAGCTTGCGAAGGTCAACATAGAAGTAACGCTCTTCAGCTATATCGAGAATACTTAAGTAAGACTTGGCGGTAAGGGTCATGATTGTCTCGTTCTTGTGCGGGCAATGTGATGCCCTAATGACCCGATCCTAGGGGCACAGGAGAGAAACGAAAATTGGTCATTCGCCAAGCCAGCGTTCGTGAGAGGAGAACGCTCCGCTATGAAAACGTCGTTGATGCCATCAGTGATTCTTTCCTAAATGTTCTACGAGCGTCCTTACTGTCGGCGACAGCAGCTCTGAGCTCCTCATTCCAATTACCAGACTGCGCCTCGCCCATGATTCGTCAAGGAGCGTCATCTTGAGTTTCAAAGGTCGTAGATATTGCTGGATAGCTGCTTTGGGCAAAATCGCGATTCCCACCTTGGCGCTCACAAGTCGACACATACATTCGAAGCTGCTGACGCGAACGCGTACACGCATTCCCCCCCCTGAATCCGGCTGTTGCTGTGCGAATAGCGTGTAGAGAGAGCTGTCGAGGTGAGGGCCAATGAATTCATGTTCCAAGGCATCATGAAATGAGATCTTTCCCTTTGCTGTTACGGCATGATCACTCGGCGTTACCACAACGAGTTGATCCTGGCGGTAAGGGAGAACCTCGAGACCTGCGGCAGGGGTGTGCTCAGCGAATATACCGAGATCAGCCCGGCCCTCTACCACGGCCTTCACTACAGCCGAGCCCACACGTTCTTCTATGTCGAAATTAATCAGAGGGTAGCTGGCTAGAAAGCGCTCCAAGTCGGTGGGGAGAAATTGCGCCAGCGCAGATGTGATAGCGTGAATCCGAATATGACCCTTCACGCCGGCAGAGTAACTGGCCAACTCTTCGTCCATGTGGCCGAGCACCGAACGCAGCTCACGCGCGTAGTGCAGAACCGACTGACCGGCAGGTGTCAGGTCTACCCCTCGTGCATAACGCAACAGCAAGGCCGAGCCAACCTGCTCTTCTAATTCGGCTATACGTTTGCTAACAGCCGATACAGCCAAGTGCAAGCGCTCAGCGGCGCGGGTAAGGTTGCGCTCTTCGGCCACAGCGATGAAAACGTCCATTGTGATGAGGTCGTAGCGCATTCATTCCGTCTCTTTTCGTTGGTCACCAGAATACATACCTAATGGGCGTAGAGGTAAGCTCGCAGTGTCTTGGATTGGAGTTCCGTTTCGCTTCGGCAGCTAGGTTTCCATCCAGAAGCTCCTATTCCACCTCACCTGTACGTTATTTCGAAATAGCCGATTACGATGGTTTCTTCGCTTCGAATGCGGTCAAACGCTGGCTCGGTACTTGACCTTCACCCTCTATAACTGCTTAGCTTTGGCTCATCATCATCCGGATGCATTGCGCAACCAACCACCGCCAGCACGCTGGCTAGATACAGCACTCCTTACCCCCCAGCGGCCATTGCTCATCATCTACGATGCCCACTATTTTGCGCCGCCATTACCGGCTGGGATTACGCGAACAGATCATCAACTCACCTGCCTATCGAAGATCCGTTAGCGACACCTCCGCCGTAGCCCGGACGGAAGAGGCGCTTGACTACTTCAGCCGCCGCCTTCGTCATTAACCGCACGTGGTTGGTCGGCTCGCAGGGATCTGCCGAGCTGTAATGGAAGTCTGGTTGCGGCTTGCCTATTACTGCTTCTCCATGATCAGCAGGGTGGAGGTCGCAGAGGCTAAGAGCTTGTCTTGGTTGTCGACGATACGAGCTTCAGCGAAAGCGACTCGCCTTCCAACGCTCATCACCTCACCTATCGCTCGTACTTGTCCTGTTTCTTTTGTGATGGGGCGGTGATAGGCAACTTTTAGCTCCAAGGTGGTGTACCCCTGGTTCGCCTGCAGCATCGTGTGCGTAGCGCAGCCGCATACTGAGTCCAGCATTGTTGCTGCGTAGCCACCGTGCACTGTCCCGATTGGGTTGTAAGCGTGCGAGTCGGGAACTCCGGCTACCACCACTCGCCCTTTTTTAACTTCTGAAAAATCGATCTTCAAGGATTCGAAGATCCCTACCTTTTTTTGTGAGTGGAGCAAGGCCTCCATTTGTTCCAAGCCGGACAGGCCAGCTGCTATTTCCTCTATCAACGATAACGACTTCTGCATGAGCTACCTCAGGAGGCTTATAAAATTACATAACGTTAGCTTTAGGGTGACCCGCACAATGTTTTGGTACCCGGAATGAAGAGAGTGGCCCGAACCACAGCTAGAGGGGCCCCTTGGCATTGCTGCATTTACGGAAGTTCATCCGTGGTCTGGCACGTCGCAGAGTTGCTGCATGGCTATCGAAGTACCATCAAATAACCACCGCAGGCAAGCGCAACCAAGCCAGCCGGAATTGCAAGAATAGAGATACGGTCGATGTGCTTCGACTGCACGATCACCTCGCAGAGATTGTCGTCGTCTGCTGATTCACGCCGTTTGAGCACTGGGATGAGGCAAAGCATATTGCCAATAACAGCAGTGGCTCCCGTTATAACTTTCAGGGCGTAAACGCCGTCGAAGCGCCCCGGCTCGAAGAGAAGGATTCCGGTCAAGAGCACTACTGAAAAGGCCGGCATTTCAAATATCATGTCGATCTTGCGGTGCAGTCTCGCCACCATGAATCCTTGGCTACGGCTTTGGGCGCGGCTCTGCTCTAGCAGATACTCCACCGCTACTACTCCCAACCAGAAAGCTACGGCAAAGAGGTGCAGTTGGAGTAAAAGATCACTGCGCATGGCTCACTCCTAATCCCTCACTAAACCGGGCGTTTTTGCTGGCGTCCCCATTTGCCGATCTGGGTGATCTCGGTGCAGGAATCGACGCAGCCCCTCGTGGGTTTCCTCTCGGTGGATAGAGCGATTGAAGCACTCAGCCTCGATCCGTAACCCTTCAGCAAGAGACTCCCCAAAACCACGAACTGCGGCTTCTTTGTCCGAGCGCATAGCCGGTTGCGGAAGCGTGCAGAGAAACGTCGCTAGCTCCATGGCGTAGGACAGCGATTGGCCTTTCGGCACAATCTCATTTGCTAGCCCGATTCTAAAAGCCTCACTCGCTGAAATGACCTTACCGGTCAGAATTAGCTCCATAGCTCGGCCCATGCCGACGATACGAGGCAATCGTTGGCTACCGCCGTCCGCGAGGCCAATATTCCAGCGACGGCAGGTCACGCCAAATGAGGCGTGTTCTTCGACAATGCGCATATCGGCGAAGCAGGCCCACTCGAGGCCACCCGCATAGGCAATGCCATTTACGGCAGCTATCACAGGTTTGTAGATATCTGTCCAGCGGCTTGGGCCCAGAATGCCTGGGCGCTCACCGTGATCATGCGCCGCGATCTCGTCTTGTGTAGAGGGCACCAGGTCAAATCCCGCCTCCAAATCGCCGCCTGCGCAGAACGCCTTATCTCCAGCGCCGGTGAGTATGGCCACCAGTGCTTCGTCATCATCTCGAAAACGTGCCCAGGCATCGATCAGCTCAAGGTGGGTGGTGGGGCCAATGCAGTTGCGTTTGTCAGGGCGATTCAATCGGATGATTCGAATCGGCCCGTGGGCCTCGTACTCGATCTCGGTAAAGTCCATTTACGCAATCCTCTTGTTTGAGTTTTGAGTGGGCGATCAGTGCCAGGTTACGCATTGCTCAATTGGGAAACGCAACCTCGCGTTGTAAACGGCACGCTCTCCGGGAACGCCTACTGCGAGCAGCATGATGGGGATGGCTTCGCTGGGTATCGGCAAAACTGTCCTTAATCGGTTCTCGTCGAATCCTTCCATGGGACATGTGCTGTAACCGTGACTTTGAAACGCGAGTATCAGACTCTGTGCTGCCAGCGCAGTCGATTTCACCGCCCAGAGTCGCATCTGGGCCAAGCTAGTCGGCCCTCGCATGACTGGTTGCCTGATACCCCTCCACCAAGTCAAAAGCCGTTTGAAAGGGCCAAGCCAACCCAATGACCCTTGGTT
>Ga0308166_1002848_pt1 | contig 15325 bp, 19 predicted proteins | sample PhyCR2_2_FD_202137 | JGI IMG/M metagenome (GOLD analysis project Ga0308166, IMG submission 202137) | Phyllosphere microbial communities from UC Gill Tract Community Farm, Albany, California, United States - DLSLCC.R2 | ecosystem: Host-associated > Plants > Phyllosphere > Unclassified | place... | reverse complement strand
GTCGGTGTTTCTGGCCGCCATGATCGGTACTTCCCTGGTCGTGGCCTCCGGTTGCGTGTTCAACAACTGCATCGACCGCGACATCGACCTGAAGATGGAACGCACCAAGAACCGTGTGCTGGTCCAGGGCCTGATCTCCCTGAAACTGGCCCTGGTTTACGCGACCATTCTGGGTGTTCTCGGCGTTGCCTTGTTGTACAAGGTGGCCAACCCGTTGGCTGCCTTGTTCGCAGTAATCGGCTTCATCATCTACGTCGGCTTCTACAGCCTGTACCTCAAGCGCAAGTCGGTTCACGGCACGCTGGTGGGCAGTCTGTCGGGCGCCATGCCGCCAGTGATCGGTTACGTTGCCGTGACCAACAGCTTCGACATGGCCGCACTGACCCTGCTGGTGATGTTCAGCCTGTGGCAGATGCCGCATTCCTACGCCATCGCGATTTTCCGTTTCAATGATTACCTGGCCGCATCGATTCCGGTGCTGCCAGTGAAACGCGGCATTCAAGTGGCCAAGAAGCACATCCTGCTCTACATCCTGGCGTTCCTCGTGGCGACCTTGATGCTGACCTTCAGCGGCTACGCCGGCATGAGCTACCTCGCCGTCGCCGCCGCCATGGGCATGTACTGGCTGTACATGGCCTGGACCGGCTACAAGGCAGTCGATGACACCGTCTGGGCACGCAAGCTGTTCGTGTTCTCGATCTTCACCATTACTGCGTTGAGCGTCATGATGTCCCTGGACTTCAAGGTGCCGGCAGAGCTGTTGCTGACGTACGCGCCGTAAGGTTTGCAGGCTTCAGGAAAAACCCCGCACGTTGAGAGATGTGCGGGTTTTTTTTGTTTATTCGGGCAGCAATTTGTTGATAGGCTATCTATAGTCAAGCTGCTTATAGTTTGACTATGCGAACAATCTTTTTTGAAACCACGATATTTACCACAAGCGTTGGCCGCTATCTGATGGACGACGAATATCGAACAATGCAGAACTACCTTCAGAGCAATCCGCTTGCGGGCGATGTAATGCCTCGAACGGGTGGCTTCCGTAAGCTGCGCTGGGCTGATTCTCGCCGTGGCAAGGGAAGACGGGGCGGCTTGCGGGTTCTCTACTATTGGCTTATGAATGATGGTCAGTTCTGGATGTTCGCCATATACGACAAAGATGAGGTTGAGAAGCTGACTGCCGAGCAGGAGAGGGCACTCAGGACAGCCATTGATAAAGAGTTGAAAAAACGAGGTACCCCATGAAAAAACGCGACCTGTTTGCAGAGTTAATGCAGGGCGTTGATGAGATGGCGGCTCAACGCGAGGGCAAGATCACACTGCGCAATACAGTGCTTGAGGACAAGCCTGTACCTGAAGTGGGCGCACAGGAAATTGTGGCTCTTCGAGAAAAACTGCATATGTCTCAAGCTGTTTTTGCCAGTCGAATCAGGACAAGTCCAAACACCCTTCGAAATTGGGAGCAGGAAAAGTCGAAGCCCAATGCTCAAGCAGCCTTATTGATACGACTGGTTGAAAAATTTCCAGATATGGTTGAGCGCTTGAACACTGTTTGAGCGCCGCTGAAGATCAGCTTGTGGTCCGGGGCATCCGAAGGTTTGGGGCTTTTTGTTCCATCTACGCTGGTTGCACAACTTACGCAAACACCCTAGATTTGGATCCAACCCCGACAGTAGTAGCTCCACGCCATCCCCCGGTGGTCGACTGTCCTAACCCGTGCATTGATCAGAAGGCTGGGCGCAATGACCGAACGGATGACCTGCGATGAGCGCTTTATCGCCCTGGCCGAAGAACTCAACTACGACATCTATGGCGAGAACACCGCCGGTGGCAATTACGCGCCGCTGATCCGTCATCACGACGAGCTGTACATCAGCGGGATGGTACCGCGGGTCAATGGCAAGATTCTCTATCCCGGTCGCGTGGGGCTGGAATTGAACCTCAAGGATGCACAAGCAGCGGCGAGCATCAGCGCCATGCGTTGCCTGGCGCTGATCGTCGATGCGGTCGGTTCGCTGGACAAGATTCGCGCGTTGTTGCGTGTCACGGTGTATGTGAAGTCGACTGCTGACTTTGTCGACCTGAGCGAAGTGGCCAACGGCGCTTCGGACGTGTTCAGCCATGTGCTGGGCGATGCCGGACGGCATACGCGCACGACCATCGGCGTTTATCAGTTGCCGAAGAATGCGGCGATTGAAGTGGACATGATTGCGGCGTTGCATCCTTCGGCTTGAGGTTCCCGCCTCAAACAAAAAGCCCCGCCTGATCAATCAGCGCGGGGCTTTTTCACAAGTGCTTGGCAGATTACTGCGCCGCGATGCTGTAACCATCAAACGCCGTTTGCTGCTGCAGGGCGGTGATGATGTTTTTGCGGTTCACCGCCTGTTCCGTACCGGCGTTATCGACGAAGGTTTCGCTCTCCAGCTCGGCTTCATCGCCTTCACCGACGAAGGTGAAACCGAGGAATTCCAGTGCCTCACGATCAACATTCAGACGCGAACGCGGCGTGCGCATTGGCAGGGTCACGCTGGCGCCGTCCTTGCTGATGGTGAAGATTTCCACTTCTTTCTTCTTCGCAGCTTTGCTCTTGCCGCCGCTCGGATTGCTGATCGCCTGATGGGTCTGATTCAGCACCTTCAGCGCCAGACCATAAACGATTTCCTGAAACGCCGGATCGTCCTTGAAGCTGGACAGAATGCGCCCGATCGAGAACTTGCTGCTCAGGTCTTCCAGCGCGGCGATGTCGGCTGCCTCGGCGTCTTTCAGGCGCTTGAGTTCGCCCATCAGCTCGTACGCCTTGTCGTCATCAAAACTGTCATGCGCCTGACGGATCGCCGCACGCAATTCGCGGATCTGGTCGCTCTCGCGGGTCGACTGGAACGCGTCCAGGACCATCTCGCTGATGATTTTGGCTTGAGGCAGGTGTTGTGAAAGATTGATGGAGTTTTCGTATTCCGCTTTGGACGACTGGGTGACTACGGATTCAGCGGTGTTGAAATCGGACATTGAAATTTCACTACTTTTTAACTTGAGTTGAGGCGAGAAAGCACGAGGTCTTTTTCAGGCCGACTAATTTAGGGGAGCGGGGCGGCGTTGTCACGGAGCAACGGTCTGGTGGTCGGGATTTTTCCACTGCGCGCTATTTGCGGCGCTGACGTTCCATGGCAATCACGGACTTCTCGAAGCCCAGGCCGGCGAAAAAAGCTTCAGCGCCTTCGCGTCCAGCGCGCAGCACCCAGGTGATGTCCGGGTTGTCACCCATGACGTACTCCACCAGTGCCCGCCCGATTCCTTTGCGCCGATGCTGGTCATCGACCGCCACCATAGACAGATAGCCGTTGGAGACCTCATCGGTGATTGCTCGAGCGAAACCGACAATTTGCTCGCCCAAGAGCGCAACAGCTGTACGCTGCGAATTGTGAATCAAGCGAGCAAAAGATTCGGCATCGCCAATGCGATGGCCCCAGCCATGCTGGCTGAGAAACAGCCTCGCCGATTCTGTTTCGCCGGGATGCAAGTCGCGCACGGTAAGGCTGTCGTTCATGGGATATTCAAGTCCTTATCAATTTCCATCGTGATTGATTACGGCCGGCCGACGTCAGGTTTCCCCCAAGTACGCATCGCAAACTCGACAAACCGTCTCAGCTTGGGCAATCGATAGCGATCCTGCGCATACAACAGATGCATCGGCCTGCTCGGCGGTTGGTAGTCCGTCATTACCCTGACCAGTTTGCCGTCGCGCAGATCCTGCTCCACCAGCGCGTCGGGCAGCATCATGATGCCCATGCCGTTGCGCGCCGCCTGGTGCAGACCGGCGGAGCTGTTGATCAGCATCGGCCCGCTGACGTCGACGAGGACTTCACCTTCCGGGCCGCTCAGACGCCAGCGTTTTTCCACCGATTGCCAGTCATCCCCAGCCGGGTAGGCGAAGGACAGGCAATCGTGTTGCTGCAAATCCTGTGGCGTGTGCGGCATGCCGCGCCGCGCGATGTATTCGGGGGAGGCGCAGACCGTCAGGGTGTAGTCGATCAAGGGCCGGGCGATCAGGTTGGATTGGTCGAAATTGCCCAGGCGGAATGCGACATCGAGGCCGTTCTCCAGCAGATCCGGACGGCTGTTGGTCAGCACCACGTCGAGCTTCACTTGCGGATAGAGCAAGGAGTATTCGCTGAGGGCCGGGGTCAGTCGTTCGACGCCGAAGGTCAGCGGCGCGGTGATACGAAGCAAGCCGCGCGGCTCGTCCGACGCTTGTTCGGCAAGGCGTTCGGAGTCGGCCACGAGGCCGAGCACTTCCAGGCAGCGCTGATAATAGACGCTGCCGAATTCGGTCAGGCGCTGGCGGCGCGTGGTGCGTTGCAGCAGTTGCACGCCGAGCCGCTGCTCCAGCGCGCGCAGATGATTGCCCACCATCGTCGTCGACATTTCACACTTCGCAGCGGCGGCCGTCATGCTCCCGGTTTCGACCACTTTGACGTAGACGCCCATCGACTGAAACAAATCCATTATCAAGCCCGGCTTTTAAATGATTGAAGTTTTTCCGAGTTTATCCAGCTCAGGTGGCTAACCATACTGCAAAAACACCGACCTGCAATGGAGTTTCACGTCATGACCGCCGCCCTGATGAACACCTACCAACCACTGGCCCTGAGTTTCACCAAGGGCCTGGGCACGCGCCTGTGGGATCAGGCGGGGCGCGAATATCTGGACGCTGTTGCCGGTGTGGCAGTGACCAACGTCGGCCACTCGCATCCGCGCATCGTCGCGGCGATCAGCGAGCAAGCGGGGCTGCTGCTGCACACCTCAAACCTGTACAGCATCGACTGGCAACTACAGCTGGCCAAACGGCTGACGGCGTTGTCGGGGATGGAGCGCGCGTTTTTCAACAACTCCGGCGCTGAAGCGAACGAGACGGCACTGAAACTGGCGCGCCTGTACGGCTGGCGCAAAGGCGTCGAGCAGCCGCTGGTGGTGGTCATGGCCAACGCTTTCCATGGCCGCACCCTCGGCACGCTGTCTGCCAGCGATGGCCCGGCAGTGCGCCTGGGATTCAACGAACTGCCAGGGGACTTCGTCAAAGTGCCGTTCGGCGATCTCGCCGCGCTGGAGCAAATACAGCGCAAACACGGCGCGCGCATCGTGGCGATTCTGGTCGAACCGATCCAGGGCGAAAGCGGCGTACAAGTCGCACCGTCGGGTTATCTCAAAGCGCTGCGCGAACTGTGCAATCGCCACGCGTGGCTGCTGATGCTCGATGAAATCCAGACCGGCATCGGTCGCACCGGGCAGTGGTTTGCATTTCAGCACGAAGGTATCGTGCCCGATGTCATGACCCTGGCCAAAGGCCTTGGCAATGGCGTGCCCATCGGCGCCTGCCTGGCCCGTGGCCGCGCGGCCGACCTGTTCACCCCGGGCAGCCACGGCAGCACTTTCGGCGGCAATCCACTGGCCTGCCGGGTCGGCTGCACGGTGCTGGACATCATCGAGGAACAAGGCCTGCTGGAGAATGCGCGGGTGCAGGGCGCACGGTTACTGGAACGCCTGCGCGCCGAATTGGCAGACAACCCGAACGTGCTGGCAATCCGGGGGCAGGGCCTGATGATCGGCATCGAGCTGAAACAACCGGTGCGCGACCTGACGCTGATCGCCGCGCGGGATCATGGCTTGTTGATCAACGTAACTCGTGGCAAGACCATCAGGTTGCTCCCGCCGTTGACGATTGATGAGCGCGAGGTAGGGATGATTGTCAGAGGGGTTGGGCGGGCTCTGATGACTGATTCAGCTCAGGATCAATAGTGATACCGGCAACTGATAACGCAGATTTCGCCGTCCTCAACCCTGTACACCAGACGATGTTCGGCCGTTACTCGGCGTGACCAGAGGCCGCTCAAATTATGTTTGAGCGCCTCTGGTTTACCGACACCCTCAAACGGTTCGCGCTTGATTGCTTTGATCAGAAGATTGATACGCTTGAGCCCAGCCTTGTCGTTTTGCTGAAACCACAAATAGTCTTCCCAGCCTGTTGGCGTGAACTCGATTTTCATTCTTCGATCAATTGCCTGACTTTGGCTTTGCCGGCGCGCAACTCACCGATGGATTTCATCAGCCGTTCGGCGTTGGCGGGGGAGCGAAGCAAGTAGGCTGTTTCTTCCAATGCGTTGTATTCGGCCAAAGACATCATCACTACGGGTTCACCTTTCTGCCGAGTGACCAATAGCGGCGCACGATCTTCATTGACACGGTCCATCGTCTCGGCCAAATGCGCACGGGCGGTGGTGTAGTTGATGGTTTGCATATTGAAGTCCTCGCTGGATGCAGAGAACGTACAGAAATGAGTACAGGATGACAAGGCGACACCTACCAGTGGTTGTGTCGCAGCAGGGCTGACTGCGACTTCAATCAGTATCGCTCAGTAATATTCGAGACGTTTCTGAGAGGGTTGTAATCCTCTTCCCTCCTGTTCAGTGTCGCGAAGCCCTTATCTCGTCATCCTATGACCTAGCCGATGTAGGAAATGGTTAATGCTTCAATCCGGCACATCGTTAAACTCCGGCGCCAGCATCCTCGTCTTCTCCGCTCCATTCGAGTTGTGCTGAACAATCTCGCTCGGCTGCCCCTGTTCATTGAAAAACACCTGTCCAATCCCCGCCGAATTCCACAGCCGCTCCCCGGCCTCAGCATGTTCCGGCGTATACGGGACGATGCGCATCAGGCGGCGTTTGGTGAACCAGTTCAATGGCGAGCGCGGTGAGTAGAGCCAGCGGTTGAGGCGGTCGAACCATTCCAGCAGGGTCGGCGGGAATTCGTTCTTGATGCCGCTGCTGGTGATCTGCCAGATCCGTGGGCCGGCCTTGCGGTGGCGGATCAGGACTTCGTAGACGAAGGAATAATGCACATCGCCGGACAGCACCACGTAGTTACCGGGCGTGCGCGAGTGTCGGAAAATGTTCAGGATCACCTGCGCCGCGCCGCGATGGGCCATCCAGTTTTCCGCGTCGACCAGCAGCGGATAACCGCACCAGCTGAACACTTTCTGCACGGTTTCAATCAGCTTCACGCCAAAGATCGGCGCCGGCGACACGATGATCGCCGAAGGGTGATCGAGCAGTTCCTGTTGCAGTTCGCTCAAGGCTTCCCAGTCGAGCAGGCCCGACGGTTGCTTGAGCGCCATCTCGCTGCGCCAGCGCCGGGTGCGCGTGTCGATCACCACCAGTGCCGGACTGCTCGGCAGCACGAAATGCCACTGTTGAAAACGCAGCAACTGATCAATCAGATCGTCCTGCACCGGCATGTCCAGATAGCCGTCGTCGCCACTGGCGCTCAGTTGCGCGGTCTGCTCCAACACGCCCTTGAAGGCATCCGGATTGTTGCCCCAGCCCTGACACAACAGATAAGCAATCAGCGCGTTGCCGATGATGCGCTTGGAGAACGGATGGCCGTAGGCCGTTTCCTCCCACTGCGCAGAAAGATTCCAGTCGTCGGTGATGTCGTGATCATCGAAAATCATCAGGCTCGGCAGATGCGCCAGCGCCCGCGCGACATTGCCCAGGCCCGCCTTGAAAGCATCGATGCGCGTCTGCTCGAGGTTGTAGCGCTTGCGGCGTTCAGGCGTCAGCGTCGGCGCGCTCGGATTGATCAACGACCACGGCGTCGGCGACCACACCAGCATGTACATGGCCATGACTTCGGCGAACGTCACCAAGTGATTGTCGGCACTGCTGCTGGTGAAAATCGGCTTACGCGCGCCACCGAAAAATCGCTCGCGCAAGGTCTCGTTGCTCTCCAGCGCCGGTAACAAATCCGCACGGTGGTAGTAGCTGGCCGGGTGTTCATAGAGCTTGGCGCTGTCGCTGACCACGGCACCGTCAAGGTGCTCATCGAACAGACCCAGGCGCTCGATCAGGGCATGAATCGCCCGCAGCATCGGCCCGGCAACGTCGTCGGCATAGACCTGATCACCGCTCATCATCAGCAACGCCGGACGTCGTTGCGCATCGGTTTCGTCGGCCAACAATTGATCGACGCAGAGCAAACCGTCGGTTGCCGGATGATGCGGCTTGCGGCAGGAGCCGTGGAGCAATTGGTCGATCCGCGAACGCACTACGAGGTTCGCGCAGGTAGCGCCGGGGTAAAGCAGGTGAGGCGCCCACTCAGCCATACCGATGGCGTCATCGATCAGCAGGTCGTAAGCGATAAACGTGTCGCAGGGCAGGGCGCTTTCAAGTTGAACGTCGATCAGATGCACGAACGCATGACGGCCTACGGCAATGACCGTGCATTTCTCTGAGTCGAGCGGAATATCTCCTACACCTTGCAGGCGCAAGGTCAGCGTCAGTTCACGCGAGCCCACCAGCCACAGCACCACGCGCGTCGGCTCCAGCCGCCGCAGCAGCGGGCCGGCCAGGACAGGAGGCAGCGAGATCAGGTTATCGGGTGTTGGAAACATTGAGGATAAAGTTCAAGGCGCACAGGCCGGCGATGATAGCGCAGCCGGCGCCTTGATCCCTTAAATCAGCCTTAAGAGTCGGCTTTTTGCAGTTTCAGCGCCAGCAAACGCCACTCCCCAGCCGTCGCATCAACGCGTGGCAATTCCTGCACGGAGCAATCGAAACGGTAGGTGACATCGTCGCCATTCATGTTGCGCGCAGTGACGCTGTTGCTGAAGCTGTAGACCTGATCCTTGTAGCGATGACTGACCAGCGCTTTGCTGTCAGCAAAACGCGCCGAAGCGGGATAACGCAGGGCGCTGGTGACAAACGGGCTGCACATGACATACGCGATCATCGACTTGTCGGCCTGTGCGTCGCCGCGCAACTTCTTGTTCAGCGCGGCCAGGGCCATGCGACCCTCGTAGTCGCTCTGATTCAGCACCGTTTGTACCGCCATTGATTTCGGCGCTCGGCTGACGTTATTCGGCAACAGTGCGGAGTCCGGGGGGGAAGGCTTGTCGTCCGCCTCAATGGCAGCAAAAACCGGCGCATCTTTCAGCTCGGTGACGGGCGTGACTGCCTCGGCTTCAGGCAACACAGAGGTCGACTCGACGACTGGCGTGTTTTGCGCCTGCGCCTCGTGATCGAACGACGAAGGAAACAGCGAAAAGGTGATCGACAACATCACCAGCCCGACAATGAACCCACCCGCCGCGCCAACGATGTTGCCGTAGAAAATATTCCAGCTGCCGCGGTTCTTCACCACCCAGCGCCACATGAAACCCCAAACAGCGACGAACGCCAGAAAACGCAAAAACTCCATTTGATCCTTTCCTTACCTTTCAACAATCCAAGCGCGGCGCGAGACGATCAGCAAGCCCCGACGATGCGCGGCAAGATAGCAAAATAGACGCGCCGTCCGGCTACGGTTGCGGAAAATAATTCGCCGCCAGAAAAATCAACGTGACCATGCCTGCGGCAACGCCACAGGCGCCCGCGAGCAGTTCACGTGCAACCGGATGCGCCGGCTGTCGACGCTTGGCGATCCACAACCACACACCCGCCAGAACGCCCGCGCTGGTCATGAACACCACCAGGCTGTTATGCAGTCCCGGCGCTGCCATGGTGGTGCCGAACAGCCCGTCATAAAGCAGCGTGAAGACAATGCCCGCGACCACAGCGCTGCCCGCTCCGGCAAGGTTTGCCAACAACAGATTCCAGTGCCCGCGCTGTCGCACCGCCCAGAACCACATTGCCGCCATGACCACTAAACACAACACAGCATCCATCGGATTTCTTTCCTTGCCACGAGACAGAGGCGACAACTTGTTCGCCTGTTGAGAGTGGACGGCACGATAGCAAAATAGTAGCGTCGCGCCATGCCTTCTCTGTAATGGACTACCCATGTTTTCCACAACCCGTTTGCTGCAACTGCTCGGCGCTCTCACCCTTGCCGTCTCCATCACCCCAGCCTTCTGCTTCGCGAAAGAACACCCGCAAGCCAGCTGGGATTACTACCTCGCCAATTGCCAGCGGATGCAGGAGACAATCGCCGACGTCCAGAGCGGTCGCGTCCCCGCTGCCTATGCACTAACGTCCGGCCTGCAAGACAGCCTCGCCTCCATGAACGAGCGCCGCCTCAACCTGCTACCGCAACACCTCGACTCCAGCGAGTACGCCCGCTGCGAAAACGTCGCCGCCCACGCCGAGGCAACCCTGGCCCAAGGCAAAGCCGAGTTCGCCGCGCAAATGCAACGCGGTGTGGAGGAGGGCCGTATTGCGCACCAGAACTCCCCCGCCTACCAACGCGCCCGTTCCCTCGGCTACAGCGACGTCGGCGATATCTCCTTCCTGAAACTGCACGAAGACACTGAAGGCGAAGCCCGCCTGAAAACCATGCTCATCACCGTCGACGAAATCTGCGGCCAATACTTCCGCGCCACGCAATACGTGAAGCCGTATGTGATCTATACCGTGCGACCATCGGATGGCGGCTGTGGCGAAGTGAAGCGTGTGGCGATAGTTGGCGGAGGGCAAGCAGAGAAGGGCGACTACATTGATCCCAATGGCGAATTTCAATACCTGGGCTGGAAAAAACTGGTTGGCGCTGACGGCTTCCCAACGGATATTCGGGTGCTGAAGGCGCGTCGCTGATTTGAAGAAATACCAGGATGTTTTCTCAAGCAAGAGGACGGACACATGATCGACTTCAATAACAAAGGCTTCTTCAAACTCAAGCAGAACGACGAATACGCCGAGCGCGTCACTGCGCTGCTACTGGAAGGTGAACAAGTCATCGATTCCTACAAAGCCATGCGCGACGGTGTGGTCTTCACCAACAAACGCATCATTGCCGTCAACGTCCAAGGTATCACCGGCAGCAAAAAGGACTTCACCTCCCTGCCATACAAAAACATCGTCGCCTACTCCGTGGAAACCTCGGGCACGTTCGACTTGGATTCCGAGCTGGAAATCTACTTTTCGTCGCTGGGCAAAGTGAAATTCGAATTCACCGGCAAGACCTCGATGGTGGAAATTTCCAAGTACATCTCGAGCTATCTGCTGTAAGCATCGATTGCGCGGCACTCAAAGAATGTCGCGCAGATACCCCTTCAGCGCGAGCAGCGGCTGACCCAGCTGCTCCACCGACCGCGCCTGAGCCAACTCCGCCGACAACTTGCGCAACTCCCGCCCCAACGGCTTCTCGACCCCGCCCAAAGCATCCAGCGCCAGGTCCAGGCATTCGTTCATCTTGAACTGAATGGCCTCGACATCGCCGCGTTTCACCAGTAACTCGAAAACATCTTTCTGGTAATCGCCCATGACCATGTCATCGCGCAGGATCGGGCTCAGGCCTTCTTCTTCGTAGGCGAGTTTGAGGGAGAAGAGGGCGACGGTTTCCAGTGAGGTTTCCATGGGGATGTCTGTCAGTGAAGTGGTGGGCTTGAGGCCAATGCGCGAAATACCAGCGGAAGTCTATTTTGCGGGCGCGATTATACGGGCGGTCATCGCATTCGAGGCAACCAGCAATCGGCCATCTAAACCCACCAGCTCGCGCAGCATTGACATCCACTTCGATACGACGCTTTGATTACAAAGACTGAACATCAGCGGAGTGACCACCATGGAATACGACATGAAACTGATCGACGACGCCGTCCTTGCTCTCCTGGCAGCTTATAGCTCCGACGACGGCAATGCGTGGAAGGGCTATGACTTTGAAATCATGAACCGCTTGCACGAACAGGGTTTGATCAGTAATCCGGTTAACAGGAACAAGTCGATATGGTTGACGGAGGAAGGGTTGGAGCGGGGGCGGGAGATTGCTGGGCGGATGTTTGTAGTGAAGGAGTCGGGAGGAGCCGCGTCCCATTCTGAACCTTGAGTTGATGGCAAGGTAGAAAACGCCAGCGAAGTACCAACCGCGTTAACCGGAGAAACAGGTAGCGCGGTCTGGTGAACAAGCACTTTTTTGAATGATCGGATGCGGCCGTCCAGGCTGAATTTCGTGATAGGTTTACCTCTCGAAAAGGAATTTTTTGACAGGAGTCATCCATGGCTAACCCAGCCGCTCGTAAAAGCGATCCCTCCAGCTGTCCTGTTCCAGGGCACGGAACGAACCCCATCGCGACAGGTTCGCCTGACGTTTTCGTCGATGGTTTGCCCGCAGCTCGCCTGACGGTGATATTGCAGGCGAAGCGGTAGCGAGTTCACTGGATGAAGAGTTAGAGGAGCTCACACATTGGGATATCTTCTGACCGAGCCACAACTGACAAAAGTTAGAGCTGCTCTTTCCGAGCCATTCAATGATTTTCCCGTGGAATATGATTATTTGGCGAATAAGGTGAGAGGTGTCGACCCTGAAATCCTTTACTCAATTCTTTATTCAGAGGTCGCGCCGGTGTGCTTTACCAATCTCGTTGCACCTGTGCCTCCGATATGGACGGGTTTCGACCCCGACATACTCAGAGAATCGATTGAGGAAAGGCTGGAAGCCAGGGAGCGAAACTGGTTTCGTCGCCAGTTCGACAAAGTGCTGGTTCGTTGGTTGAAGTACAACTACGCGTACATCTGGGAGGAAATCGTACGTAGGCTTTGAGCTCGAATTGGTATGGGAATGGGCGATGGTGACGAGGAGTTGGTTGTGGCAAAACCTGCGGCACGTAACGATCCGGCCAGTTCCCAACGCCAGGACATGCCAAGGCCATTTTTGCGGGTTTTACAGAGGTATTTTTTAATGGGCTTGCTGCGCGTAGAAGATTGGAGGCTTGGCCATGCGGTGGCGCGTTAGTTCCAGCGCCGCAAGAATGAAGAAGTTGGTTGCCCTGATTGTTTTGGTTCTGGTGACAATGCTCTACGTCGGGTATTACCAAGCGCTCGATGATGGAGACATCGAAACCATCCTGTTCGTCAAAAAGCATCCGACGTTTCAGATGAAGTTTTACAACATCCACGCCAATGACGGTGAGATTCGACAAGTCGAGCGACTCACGGAGCAGGAGCGTAAATGGATAATTGACTACTGCAGGTATCGGCTTGGCATCGACACCGATCTGAAAACACAAAACGATGTTGAGATCTGCCGGAAAAAATAGCTTGTTGGGATAAAGAAAGGGCCTCTTCGCAGGCCTTTTCTCATTGAGCGCTAATTGCTCAGCCTTATGCTTGGTTATCCATGCTTCCGACGTCTCGGGATTGGCCTCCTTGGCCCTCGAAGTGATGACAGCCCAAGCACTGAACAGAAGGTGATTCCGAGGCGCATTTCAGCGGTCGGCATTGCACCAACCACTTTCCACCAGACGAAAAAAAAAGGCCCTGCTTTCGCAAGACCTTTTTCTCTGTGTTGGTGCCCCGAGGGAGACTCGAACTCCCACTCCTTTCGAAAACGGATTTTGAATCCGCCGCGTCTACCAATTCCGCCATCAGGGCTCAATGGCGGCGAAGTATAGAGAGGTGATTACCGTTGGTCAATCACGTTTCATGGTCAATTTTTGATATTTCCGCTAGACTTTCCGGCCCTGCTAGACGAACCCCATCATGCGCGTTGCTGACTTTACTTTCGAGCTTCCTGATTCGCTGATCGCCCGCCATCCGTTGGCCGAGCGTCGCGGTAGTCGCCTGCTGACCCTTGATGGGCCGAGCGGCGCCCTGGCACACCGTCAATTCACTGATTTGCTTGAGCATTTGCGCCCGGGCGATTTGATGGTGTTCAACAATACCCGGGTGATTCCGGCGCGGCTGTTCGGGCAGAAAGCGTCCGGCGGCAAGCTGGAAATTCTCATCGAGCGCGTGCTCGATACGCACCGCGTGCTGGCCCATGTGCGCTCCAGCAAGTCGCCGAAGCCGGGTTCGAAGATCCTTATCGACGGCGGTGGCGAAGCCGAGATGCTCGCGCGTCATGATGCGTTGTTCGAGCTGGGTTTTGCCGAGGAAGTCTTGCCGCTGCTCGATCGCGTCGGGCACATGCCGTTGCCTCCTTATATAGACCGCCCGGATGAAGGCTCGGATCGCGAGCGTTATCAGACCGTGTACGCTCAGCGCCTGGGCGCGGTGGCGGCGCCGACGGCGGGGCTGCATTTCGATGAGCCGCTTATGCAGGCGATTGCTGCCAAGGGCGTCGAGACTGCGTTCGTGACGTTGCACGTCGGCGCGGGGACGTTCCAGCCGGTGCGTGTCGAGAAGATCGAAGATCACCACATGCACAGCGAGTGGCTGGAAGTCGGCCAGGATGTGGTCGATGCGGTCGCTGCGTGCCGTGCGCGGGGCGGTCGGGTGATTGCGGTCGGCACCACCAGCGTGCGTTCGCTGGAAAGTGCGGCGCGCGATGGTGTGCTCAAGCCGTTCAGTGGCGACACCGACATCTTTATCTATCCGGGCCGGCCGTTTCATGTGGTCGATGCTCTGGTGACCAATTTCCATTTGCCGGAATCCACGCTGTTGATGCTGGTTTCCGCGTTTGCCGGTTATCCCGAAACCATGGCTGCCTACAAGGCCGCCGTGGAAAACGGCTACCGCTTTTTCAGTTACGGGGATGCGATGTTCATCACCCGCAATCCCGCTCCAACTGCCCCTGAACAGACAGGCCCAGAGGAAACAGAATGAGTCGCGAATGTCGAATGTCCTTTGAGCTGCTGGCCACCGATGGCAAGGCTCGTCGTGGTCGCCTGACCTTCCCCCGTGGCACCGTCGAGACCCCGGCGTTCATGCCGGTCGGCACGTACGGCACGGTCAAGGGCATGCTGCCGCGCGACATCGTCGCCACGGGCGCGGAAATCATTCTGGGCAACACCTTTCACCTGTGGCTGCGTCCCGGCACTCAAGTGATCAAGGAGCACGGCGACCTGCACGATTTCATGCAGTGGAAAGGCCCGATCCTCACCGACTCCGGCGGCTTCCAGGTGTTCAGCCTCGGCGCGATGCGCAAGATCAAGGAGGAGGGCGTGACCTTCGCTTCTCCGGTCGACGGCGCCAAAGTGTTCATGGGCCCGGAAGAGTCGATGCAGGTGCAGCGCGATCTCGGTTCCGACATTGTGATGATCTTCGACGAATGCACGCCGTATCCGGCTGACGAAGACGTCGCGCGCGTATCGATGGAGCTGTCGCTGCGTTGGGCCCAGCGTTCGAAGAATGCCCACGGCGACAACACCGCGGCGCTGTTCGGCATCGTCCAGGGCGGCATGCATGAAAACCTGCGCATGCGCTCGCTCGAAGGCCTCGACAAGATCGGCTTCGACGGCCTCGCCATCGGCGGTCTGTCGGTGGGCGAACCGAAGCACGAAATGATCAAGGTGCTGGATTATCTGCCGGGCCAGATGCCCGCTGACAAACCTCGTTACCTTATGGGCGTTGGCAAACCGGAAGATCTGGTTGAGGGTGTGCGCCGCGGGGTGGACATGTTCGAT
>Ga0308166_1002846_pt1 | contig 15333 bp, 12 predicted proteins | sample PhyCR2_2_FD_202137 | JGI IMG/M metagenome (GOLD analysis project Ga0308166, IMG submission 202137) | Phyllosphere microbial communities from UC Gill Tract Community Farm, Albany, California, United States - DLSLCC.R2 | ecosystem: Host-associated > Plants > Phyllosphere > Unclassified | place... | reverse complement strand
GCGCGGCGACGAGGTCATCGCCGCCGGCGTCGAAACGGTCGGCCAGGCGGATCGCCAGTTGCGCGGCGTCGGCAGGCTCGTCACGCAAGGCGTACAACACGTCGAGCGCCGCGCCGTCGAGCAGGTGAGTACTGCCCGACAGGTCGTTGTACAGCACGGCTTCGCCATCCCATTCCCGGCAGACGAGCGCCTGCCCCGGCGTCAAACGCCACATGCGTTCCGCCGACGCTCAGGGTGCGTGAATCGAATTGAGGTAGGACGCGACCTCGAAGGTGCCCCAGTAGATGCCGGCGGTCGGGCTGTAGCGCCCGGTCGTCATCAGCTCGCTCCACATGGTCTGCAGGTCGGTCAGTTCGAGGAAACCGATTTTGCCGGCACGGAAGTTCAGATAGGCGAGGACCAGTTCACGACCGGCGTAATTCTTGTCGAAATCCTGGTTGTTCAGCATGTCCGCCAGCGTCGCGCAGGCATACGCGCCCGCTTTGTAGCACTGGCCCATCGTGTACGTCTTGGCCCGGGTCGGACAGGTCGTCACCGGAGGCGCGTAAAACACGTCCTTGAACATGCAATTGCGGTCGACCGGCCAGGAAGACGAACCCTTCCAGTAGTCCAGACCCAAACCGTTGCACGCGGGCGCCGTGCCATTCTTGTAATGGCTGGCGGCCAGGCCGTTCGACAACGATCCCGACGGCGCGCGGCAGACCATGTCCGCCATGGCCGACTTGCTTTCCAGCGTCGCGATGATGCCGGCGCCGATGCCGACCTTGGTCAGGCGGCGCCGCGCGGCGCCACGTTCAGTCATGGACGGCGCCGTTTTTGTCTTGTCGTTGTCTTGATTTTCGGTAGCCATACGTTCCCCAAAATGATGTCGCTCTCACGGAGGGCGATCCACACTGATGAAGCAAGTTTCGCGCCAATAAACTTCCCGGAAGAAAACTTACCTCAGAATCAAGTGCTTATTTTGGTTACGTACCGCCCAGCAACCACTATTGTATGTTGGAACGCCAGGTGGTGTAAAAAATATCGACTAAGAATGTTAGAAGAAGCTTTCAGGGATGACAAGAATGTCGCCCGGGCGCATCGGTACGTTAGCCGAGATGTCGCCGGCCTTGATCAGATCGTCCAGACGCACGTTGAAGCGCTGTTGCTTGCCGTCGACGTTGCGGATGAGGCTGGCGCGGTTGCCCGACGCGAATTCGGTGGTGCCGCCGACGGCGATCATCACGTCCATCAGGCTCATGTTGCGGCGGTACGGCAGCGCCTGCGGCTTCACGGCCTGGCCGATCACGCGGATCTGCTCGGCGTAGTTGCCGAGGAACGATGTCACGACGACGGTGACGACCGGTTGCTGGATGTATTTCGACAGCGCCTTTTCGATGTCGCGCGCCAGGGCGGTCGACGTCTTGCCGGCCGCCGGCAGATCTTCGACGAGCGGCGTCGTGATCTTGCCGTCCGGACGCACCGGCACCGACATCGACACTTCGGGGTTGCGCCAGACGATGATGTTCACGGCATCGCCGGGTCCGATCAGATATTCGGTGTCGCTTACCTGCGTTTCGATCGGCTGTTGGCCGCGCGTTGCGCAACCGCCCAGCGCCAGCGCGCATGCAGCGGCGAGCACCATCGCCGAGTGTTTCATCAGGTTCGCCTTGTACTTGCCCACGTCAGATCCCTTTCGACCAGTGTTATAAAGTCGCCAACAGAGCAGTATTGTATAACATAGTGCTCAGCGATAAGACTGCGCACAATACAAATTGTGGTTTATCACACTATACTGCCGCGGCTGCGCTCATTTCTTGCGCATGAGATCGCGCACATAGTTGGACGGGACCGCGTACGTGATGCCGCTCGGTGCCGAGATCGCCGATTCCTTGAGGCCCTTCACGAATACCGCGTTGATCACGCCCAGTACCTTGCCGGAGGACGCGTCGTAGACCGGACTGCCGCTGTTGCCCGGATAGGCCGTGCCGTCGAGCTGGAAGATATTGAAGGGCGCGCGCTGCAGCGCCGCGATCTGGCGCGGATCGAGGCTACGCGCGCCAATGGACGGCCGGACGATGGGCGTGATCGCCGCCAGCGTGGCGCGGTGGGTGGCTGCGTGCAGGCCCAGCGCCATGGCCAGCGGGAAACCGGTCAGCGCCAGTTCCTGCCCTTCCTGCGCGCTGTCCGAGTCGGCCAGTTCCAGCGCCGGCAACGGCGGACCGCTGATGCGCAAGTGCGCCAGATCGTGTTCGGCATCGCGTGCGACCAGTTGGGCGGGCCGGAACCGCACGCCCTCCCCGTCCGGCAGCACGATGCCCAGTTGCTCCGTGCCGCCTTCGACGAGCGTGGTCGGGACGACATGCGAATTCGTGATGACGTCGAGCCCGTCGCCGACGACGAAACCGGTGCCGACGAACACCGTCGAGGGACTCCGCGTTCGTTCGAACGTGCCCACGCCAACGACGGAACGTTTGATTGTGGGCACGAGAACTTTCAGGTCGGCCGCCCTGCCCTGGACCGGCAACGCACAGGCGAGTATGGTGCATCCCAGCATGGCAAGGACACCACGGCGCGCGGCGCGGGCACCGCCTGGAGAACGAACGTTATTTCGAAACGGCATCAACCGTGCACCCCTTTTTGCATTTTAGACATTACAATACAGCGCTCGGCCCGAGCGATGCCGCTTACTCAGTCTACGCGACGAGGCCGCTTTGTGCAGTGCAGCAGCGTCGATGGCATACAACGCTTTAACGGATTTTTATTAAATTCGTGCTAATAATTCACGGATGTCAGATAAACACTCGCGTGCATTCTATGTTGCCCGACGGAACTTGTGTTGCAAATGAGGCACTCACGAATGAACCCGCCACATTTTTCTCTCGCGTAATTGCAATTGCTCGGGACGCAAGCGATCATGCGAGGTATTTGATTATTTTTTGACCCGTCACCCGCAAGGGCAAGGGTCGTTCATGGCGAGACCGACGATGGCAGAGATCACAGCCGTACTTCTAAACTTCCTCAAGGCGATTGGCAAATACCGTTGGCATGCCATCGTCATCACCTGGGTTGTCGCATTGATGGGCTGGGTGGTAGTGCTGCGCCTTCCCAACCAGTACGAAGCATCGGCACGCGTCTACGTGGATACCCAAAGCATCCTGAAGCCGCTGCTGTCGAGCATGACGACGGTGCCCAACCTCGAACAGCAGGTCACGTTCATGCGCCGCACCCTGATCAGCCGTCCGAACGTCGAGCGCCTGATGCGCATGGTCGACCTCGACGTGAAGGCCAAGGACACCCGCGAGCACGACAAGATCGTCGACGAACTGATGTCGAAGATCAAGATCTCCGGTACCGAACGCGACGACATCTACACGATCACGTACGTGTCCGACAATCCGAAACTGGGCAAGGACGTCGTGTCGTCCTTGCTGACCATCTTCGTCGAAGGCAGCTTCAGCGGCAAGAAGCAGGATTCGGAAAAAGCCGTCCAGTTCATCGATGACCAGATCAAGACCTATGAGGAAAAACTGGCCGCGGCGGAAAACTCGCTGAAGGAATTCAAGCTCAAGAACATGGGCATGCTGCCGCGCGAAGGCGGCGGCGCCGGCGGCGATTTCGGCAGCCAGCTGATGCAGGCGACCGACCAGCTCAGCCAGGCCAAGCTGGAACTGGCCGAAGCGGAACAGGCGCGCAACGCGATCCAGCGCCAGATCCGCGGCGAGCCGGCCAAGCCGGGCACGTCGACGATCGATCCGGCCATGCTCGATCCGGAGCTGGAGTCGCGCATCGCGACGGCCCAGAAGAACCTGGATACGCTGCGCATGCAGTACACCGAGCAGCACCCCGACGTGATCGCGACCCAGCGCCTGCTGACGCAGCTGCTGGCGCAGAAAAAGGACCTGGCCAAGAACAAGAAGCGCAGCCTCGACCCGGGCGCCGGCTACAGCCCGATGCTGCAGCAGCTGAACGTGTCGCTGTCGCAGGCCGAGGCGCGCGTGGCATCGATGCGTGCCCGCGTCGGCGAATACGAGAACCGCGTGGCCCGCCTGCGTACCCAGAGCACGACGGCGCCGGAAATCGAAGCCCAGTTCGCCCAGCTGAACCGCGACTACAACGTCAACCGCGAGAACTACCAGAAGCTGGTCGAGCGCCGCGAGTCGGCCCGCCTGTCGGGCGACCTGTCGTCGGCCACCGACATGCTGACGTTCCGCGTGATCGATCCGCCGACCGTGCCGAACCATCCGAGCGGCCCGAACCGCCTGCGTCTGTTCTCGCTGGTATTCGTGGGCGCCCTGATCGCCGGCCTGGCCGTCGCCTTCCTGATGAGCCAACTGCGTCCGACCTTCCTGAGCCAGAGCACGCTGCGCGAAGTGACCGGCCTGCCGGTGCTGGGCTCGATCGGCATGAACTGGACGCCGGAACAGACCGTCAAACGCAAGCGCCGCCTGGCCGCGCTCGGGGTCTCGGTCCTGCTGCTGTTCGGCGCCTACGGCGTCGGCATGGCGGCAATCCTGGTCCGTCCCACGCTTTAAGATCAAGGAGTACACCGTGAGCATCATCGAAAAAGCGGCAAGCCGGATCGACCTGCGCAGCGCGACCGCGGCGCACCCGTCCCCGCAGGACAAGGCCGTCGAGCCTCTCCACGACACCCATTCGGCTCCCGTGGCGGCCCCTGCGGCCCCGGCCGCTGCAGCCGCGGCCCAGCCCGCCGCCCGGTCCGGCACCGAACGGCCGGCCCAGAAAACCAGCACGCGCCGCGTGGAACTCGACCTGGACCGCATGCGCGACCTGGGCATGGTCACCGCCGCGGGCGGCCGCACCCGCCTGCTGGAAGACTTCCGCGTCATCAAGCGTCCGTTGCTGCAGCGCGCGTTTGCCGAGCGCAAGCCGGGCGACAAGCCGGCCAACCTGATCATGGTGACGAGCTCGCTGCCGGGCGAAGGCAAGACCTATTGCGCGATCAACCTGGCGATGAGCATCGCGATGGAGCTGGACCACACCGTACTGCTCGTCGACGCCGACGTGGCCCGTACCTCGGTGCTGCGCGCGCTCGGCCTGCCGGCGCACCGCGGCCTGATGGATATCCTGCTGGACGACAAGCTCGACATGGCCGACGTGATGCTGCGCACCAACGTCGACACGCTGTCGATCCTGCCGGCCGGCACCAGCAACCCGCGCGCGACGGAACTGCTGGCCAGCTCGACCATGAGCTCGCTCGTCACCGAAATCGCCAACCGCTATCCGGACCGCGTCGTGATCTTCGATTCGCCGCCGCTGCTGCTGACGAGCGAATCGCGCGTGCTGGCCTCGCACATGGGCCAGATCGTGATGGTGGTCGAAGCGCAGACGACGACCCAGCATGCGGTCAAGGAAGCGCTGAACCAGCTGGAAGGCTGCCCGAACGTGAATCTCATCTATAACAAGACCAGGGAGTTCCCCGGCATTGAAGAGACGTATGACTATCATTACGGCTGATCTGCCCGACCAGCGCCCGGCCACGCGGCCGGGGCGCGCTGCTCTCACGTTCACGCTGACGCCGCTGGCACTTGCCGCGCTGCTGCTGTCCACCGACTGCCAGGCGCAATGGCGCATCACGCCCTCCGTGCAGGCGCGCGAAACCTATTCCGACAACGTCAGCAACCAGCCCGACGAGCAGGCCGAAGGCAGCTTCGTCAGCGAAATCGCGCCTGCCGTGAGCGTCACGGGCCGCACCCAGCGCCTGCGCGTCAACGCCAGCGCCGAAGTGCGCAAGTATTGGTACAGCAGCGACCGGCCCGGCCTGCGCGACAGCGACCGCCGCTATGCGGCCAACGCGCAAGCCACCGCGGTCAAGGAACTGCTGTACGTGGACGCCACCGCGAGCGGCTCGCGCCAGGCGGTGACGGCGTTCGGTCCCCTGCCGGGTAATTCGTATTCGGCCAACAACGGCACCGACATCCGGACCTGGAGCATCAGCCCGTACCTGCGCCACAGCTTCGGCACGACGGCCGGGGTGACGGCGCGCTTCACGCGCGATTCGGTCGAGGGCGGCAGCGGCAACGGCTTCGGCAACAGCATGGCCAGCACGCGCGCGTTCGACCTGCAGAGCGGCCCCAGGTTCACCGACCTCGGCTGGAACGTGCACTATTCGCACCAGGACCTCGCCTCGCAGAACACGGGCGACACGGTGTCCGAGAACAGCCTGGCAGGCCTGCAATACCGCGTGCACCAGCACCTGAGCCTGACGTCCAGCGTCGGCTACGACAAGTACGAATACAATATGTTCGGTACGACCAGCGAGCGCACGCGCGGCCGCAGCTGGTCGGCCGGCTTCATCTGGGCGCCGTCGGCGCGCACGCGGCTGCAGGCGGCGGTCGGCCGCCGTTATTTCGGCAAGACCGGCTCGTTCGACGCCAGCTACCGCACGCAGCTCACCACCTGGTCGCTGACCTACACCGACAACGTCACGACGACGCGTTCGCAGTTCCTGCTGCCGGCCGCGATCGACACGGCGTCCATGCTCGACAGCCTGTTCGCGGCCAGCATCCCCGACCCGGTACAGCGCCAGCAGGCCGTGCAAGCCTACATCGCCCAGATGGGACTGCCGCCGACGATCGCCAACCCCATCAACTTCCTGAGCAACCGCTACTTGCGCAACAAGCGCCTGCAGGGTTCGTTCCTGTTCAAGGGCGCGCGCAGCAGCGCGCTGGTGGCCGTGTTCAAGGAGCGCGTGATGGCGCTGTCGCTGCAGCAGGAAGACAGCACGCTGCTGCCCAGCCAGCTGAGAACCCTGAACGAAGACACGGACCAGCGCGGCGTCAATGCCAACTTCGACTACCGCCTGTCGTCGCACACGTCGGCCCACGTCGACCTGTACGCCGTCAACGCGCTGTCGCTGCGCACCGGCATCGACAACAAGGTACGCCAGCTGAGCACCGGCCTGACGACGCACTTCAGCAAGAAGATGATCGGATCGCTCGACCTGCGCCACTCGAAAGGCCGGGTCGGCATCTTCGACAATCGCGACTATCACGAGAATGCCGTCGTGGCGGCGCTATCTGTCCAGTATTGAGCCCGCGGAGGCATACGATGTACGAGACTTTCTACGGATTTTCGGCCAAACCTTTCCAGCTGCGTCCCGACCCGCATTTCTTCTTCGGCAGCAAGGGCCACAAGCGCGCCATGGCCTACCTCGAGTACGGCCTGTCGCAGGGTGAAGGCTTCATCGTCATCACGGGCGAGGTCGGCGCAGGCAAGACCACGCTCGTGCGCAACCTGTTCAACCGGCTGCCGTCGGACCAGATCGTCGCCGCGCACATCGTCAACACGCACCTCGACCCGGACGACACGCTGCGCATGGTCGTGTCGGCGTTCCGCCTGCCGTACGAAGGCGCCAGCAAGACCGACCTGCTCACGCGCCTGGAAAAATTCCTGTGCGACGTCGACCACCAGGGCAAGCGCGCCCTGCTCGTGATCGACGAGGCACAGAACCTGTCCGCGCGCACGGTCGAGGAATTGCGCATGCTGTCGAATTTCCAGACCGACGACAAATCGCTGTTGCAGACCTTCCTGCTCGGCCAGCCGGAATTCCGCGCCACCCTGCACAGCCCCGGCATGCAGCAGCTGCGCCAGCGCGTGATCGCCAGCTACCACCTGGGTCCGATGGATGCGCAGGAAACGCGCGCCTACGTCGAGCACCGCCTGACCACGGTCGGCTGGAAAGGCGACCCGGCGTTCGACGACGGCGCCCATGCCGCGATCTACGCCTACAGCGGCGGCATCCCGCGCAAGGTCAACACGCTGATGGACCGCGTGCTGCTGATGGGCTACCTGGAAGAGATGCACGCATTCGGCGAGCAGGACATCAACACCGTCGTGAAGGACATCAGCGAGGAATTCGAAGCGCCGGATCCGCTGGGCGAACCGGCGCCGGACGCGCTGCTCGGCGCGGCCGGCCTCGATCTCGATGGCGCTTACAAGTCCGACCTGCACCACGATCTGCACCCGGTCGGCCTGCGCACCATGGACCAGCGCATCGGCGAACGCCGTGCCAGCAGCGTCGAAGTGCTCGACGAGCGCATGATGCGCCTCGAGAAATCAATCGTTTCCGTACTGTCGATCTTGAAGAAGATCGTCGCCACGCCCCAGGGGGCGGTAACTCACCCAATGGACAACCAAGAATGAACATGGTCGAACTCGCTCCGCGACCCGTGCCGGGTCCGGGGCAACGCATCCGCAATGCGATGACCTGCGACGTCGAGGATTACTTCCAGGTCTCCGCTTTCGCACCCTACATCGATCGCGCCAGCTGGCCGAGCCGCGAGTGCCGCGTCGAAGCCAACATGGACCGCATCCTGGCGCTGTTCGAGCGCCACGGCGTGCGCGCCACGTTCTTCACGCTGGGCTGGATCGCCGAACGCTATCCGCAGGTCGTCAAGCGCATCGTCGCTGGCGGCCACGAACTGGCCAGCCACGGCTACGGCCACCTGCGCGCATCGGACCAGACGCGCGCCGAATTCGCCAACGACATCCGCTCCGCCAAGGCGCTGCTGGAAGACATCGGCGGCCAGGCCGTGCTGGGCTACCGCGCCCCGAGCTTCTCGATCGGCCGCGACAACCTGTGGGCGCTCGACGAACTGCTCGAGGCAGGCTACCGCTACAGCTCGAGCATCTACCCGGTCGTGCACGACCACTACGGCATGCCGGAAGCGCCGCGCTTCGCGTTCTACCCGAACGGCACCGACGGCCTGCTGGAAGTCCCGATCACGACCGTGCACATGATGGGCCGCAACCTGCCGGCCGGTGGCGGCGGCTACTTCCGCCTGCTGCCGTACGCGCTGTCGCGCTGGATGATGGCCAAGGTCAACCGCGACGACGGCCAGCCCGCCCTGTTCTACTTCCATCCGTGGGAAGTCGACCCCGGCCAGCCGCGTCCCGAAGGTCTCGGCGCCAAGGCCCGCTTCCGTCACTACATCAACATCGACCGGATGGAAAACCGTATCGAAGCCCTCGCGCGCGACTTCGCGTGGGACCGCATGGACAACATCTTCCTGAACCGCCCATGAACTCGATCATCGAAGCCGCACAGGCCAAGCGCGCCGCGCCGGTCCTGTCCACCTCGCCCATGACGCTGCACGTACTGGAGCCGCATGAATACGGCCGCTGGGACGCGTTCGTGCGCGCCTGCCCGGACGCCACCTTCTTCCACCTGTCCGGCTGGCAGAAGGTGATCGAAGGCTCGTTCGGCATCAAGACCTGGTTCTACTACGTCCAGCAGGACGGCCAGATCCAGGGCGTGCTGCCGCTCGCCGAGATCAAGAGCCGCCTGTTTGGCCACTCGCTCGGTGCGATGCCGTTCTGCGTGTACGGCGGCCCGGCCGCGACGAGCGACGCCGCGCGCGTCATGCTCGACGGCGCCGCCCACGAACTGGCGCAGAAGCTGGGCGTGGGCCACCTGGAATACCGCGGCATGCAGCGCTTCCACCCGGACGATGCAAACTGGCACACGAAGGAACTGTACGTCACCTTCCGCAAGGAGATCACGGGCGACGACGAGGCCAACCTGAACGCCATTCCGCGCAAGCAGCGCGCAATGGTCCGCAAGGGCATCAAGCTGGGCCTGCGCGGCGAAGTCGACACCAACGTCGACCGCATGTTCGAGGCGTACGCGCGCAGCGTGCACCGTCTCGGCACGCCGGTGTTCCCGAAAAAATACTTCGCGATGCTGCAGCAGGTGTTCGGCGACGAGTGCGAGGTGCGCACCATCGTCACCGAGGACAACCGCCTCGTGGCCGCCGTGCTGTCGTTCTACTGGCGCGACGAGGTCGTACCGTACTACGGCGGCGGCATGGACCTGGCGCGCGAAGTGGCCGGCAACGACTTCATGTACTGGAACCTGATGCAGGCGGCGGCCGCGCGCGGCTGCCGCCTGTTCGACTTCGGCCGCAGCAAGCTGGGCACCGGCGCCTACGACTTCAAGAAGAACTGGGGCTTTACCGCGCAGCACCTGCCGTACGAGTACAAGCTGTACGGCGCGACCGCCCTGCCGGACAACAATCCGTTGAACCCGAAATACCAGCTGTTCATCAAGATGTGGAAGAAGCTGCCGCTGCCGGTGGCGAACTTCATGGGGCCCTACATCGTCCGCAACCTGGGCTGACGAGGAAGACACCGTGGAAGACCTGCTCCTGCTGATCCACCGGATCCCGTACCCGCCCAACAAGGGCGACAAGATCCGTTCGTACCACCTGCTCAAGCACCTGGCGCGGCACTACCGCGTGCACCTGGCCACGTTCGTGGACGATCCCGACGACTGGCAGTACGTGCCGCACGTCGAGGCGCTGTGCGCCAGCAGCCGTTTCGCCGGCATGAAGCCGCTGGTGGCGCGCGTGCGCAGCCTGCAGGCGCTGCTGAAGAACCGCTCGCTGTCGCTGGAATACTACCGCGACGCCTCGCTCGCGCGCTGGGTCGACGAGACCGTGGCGAAGCACAAGATCGAGCGCGTGCTCGTATTCTCGGGCGCGATGGCGCAGTACGCCGATCCGTATCGCGCGGCGCGCCGCGTGGTGGACTTCTGCGACGTCGACTCCGACAAATGGCGCCAGTACGCCGACCAGAAATCCTGGCCGATGAACTGGCTGTACCGCTACGAGGCGCGCCAGCTGCTGGCGTACGAACGCCGCGTGGCGCGCGATTACGATGCGTCGCTGTTCGTGTCGGCACCGGAAGCGGACCTGTTCCGCCAGCTGGCGCCGGAAAGCACGGCCAAGATCGGCCACTTCAGCAACGGCGTCGACACCGACTACTTCTCGCCCGAGCATGACCATGAAAATCCATACGCCGCCGGCGAACGCGCGCTCGTGTTCACGGGTGCGATGGATTACTGGCCGAACGTCGACGCCGTGCAGTGGTTCTCGGCCGACGTGTTCCCGCGCCTGCGCGAACGCTTCCCCGACCTGAAGTTCTACATCGTCGGCTCGCGCCCGGCGCCGGCCGTGCAGGAACTGGCCAAGCTGCCGGGCGTCGTCGTCACGGGCACCGTGCCGGACGTGCGGCCGTACATCGCGCACGCCGCCGTCGCCGTGGCCCCGCTGCGCATCGCGCGCGGCATCCAGAACAAGGTGCTCGAAGCGATGGCGATGGCCACCGCGGTGGTCGTGTCGCCGCAGGCACTGGAAGGCATCGACGCCGTACCCGGCAGCGAACTGGTACTGGCCGAAGACGGCGCTGCGTTCGTCGACGCGCTGACCACGCTGCTGGCCGGCCAGGACAGCGCCGCGGCCGCGATCGGCGCGGCGGCGCGCGCCAAGGTCCAGAACCGCTATAGCTGGTCCAGCAACTTGGCCTGCATCGGAGAGAGTCTCGAATGTTCCTGAACCCGCCGCCGGGCGTCGTCGACGCTCCGGCACCTCCCCTGTCGCGCCAGGCCACCGCGCTGCTGGCGCTGGCCCTGCTCGCGCCCTTCCTGCTGTACCTCGGCACGGTGCGCTCGATCGTCTCGGTCTGGAACAGCTCCGAGACGTTCGCGCACGGTTACGTGATCCTGCCGATCAGCCTCTGGCTCATCTGGCGCCGGCGCGAGAACTTCAGCCTGTACCCGCCGCAGCCCTGGCCGCCCGCGCTGGCGCTGCTCGCCGTGCTCGGCGTGGGCTGGCTGGCCGCGCAGCTGGGCGAGGTGCAGGTCGTGTCGCAATACACGTTCGTAGCGATGTTCCCCGTCGCCGCGCTGGCGCTGTTCGGCCCGCGCCTGGCCGGCTCGCTCACGTTCCCGCTGCTGTTCCTGCTGTTCGCGGTGCCGTTCGGCGAAATCTTCGTGGCGCCGCTGATCCAGTTCACGGCCGACTTCACGGTGTGGGCCGTGCGCGCCACCGGCATTCCCGTGCTGCGCAGCGGCACCCGCTTCGAACTGCCGACCGGGAACTGGTCCGTGGTCGAGGCCTGCAGCGGCGTGCGCTACCTGATCTCGTCCGTCACGCTGGGCTGCCTGTACGCCTACCTGACCTACCGCTCGACCGGCCGACGGCTGCTGTTCGTCGGCCTGTCCGTCATCGTGCCCGTCATCGCCAACGGCCTGCGCGCGTACATGATCGTGATGATCGGCCACCTCTCCGGCATGGAACTGGCGACGGGCGTGGACCACATCATCTACGGCTGGCTGTTCTTCGGCCTCGTCATGTTCGTCATGTTCTGGATCGGCAGCTTCTGGCGCCAGGATGAGCCGGTCGCCGCCACGACTGCCGCAGCCGCAGCCGCGGCGACGCGCCCGGCGACGCACGGTGCCACGCCGCGCCGCCTGCCGCTGATGGTCGCCGGCGTGCTCGCCGTGTGCGCGCTGTGGCCGGCGCTCGCGCTGCTGGGCGAACGCGTCAACCACAACCCGGCCCCCGTGCAGCTGGCCGACGCCGCCGTCACGGTGCCGCGCGCGGCCGACTTCGCGGACTGGAAGCCGGCCTACATGGCACCGGACGCCCGCTTCCACCAGGCCTACCAGGCAGGCGGCGTGCCCGTCAGCCTGACCGTCCTGTACTACCGCAACCAGAACCCGGACAAGAACCTGATCAGCTCGATCAACCGCCTGGCCGGCTACGACGATGCCTGGCACGAGGTCGAGAGCACGGCGCGCACCGAGAACGTCGCCGGCACGTCCGTGAACCTGCACGAAGGCATCCTGCGCACGCCGCAGGGCGCGATCATGGTCTGGTCGTTCAAGTGGGTCGGCGGCCATTACACGGGCAGCGACTACGTCGGCAAGCTGTGGCAGGCGGCCGGCAAGGCCATGCTGCGCGGCGACGACGGCGCCGCCGTGATGCTCGCCGTCCCGTACGACAACGACAAGGAGCGCGCGCGCGCCGCGCTGCACCGCTTCCTGGCCGACCAGGGACCGGCACTCGACCAGGCGCTGAACGCCACCCGGGCCCGCTGAGACGGCGGCCCTTATTTCGACAATGCAACACCAGAACGGAACCAAGATCATGCGAGTCCTGCACGTCCTCGACCACTCGATCCCCCTGCACAGCGGCTACACCTTCCGCACCCGCTCGATCCTGCGCGAACAGCGCGCGCTCGGCTGGGAAACCTTCCACGTCACCGGCGCCAAGCAGAATTCCGGCGACATGCTGGAAGAAACCGTGGACGGCCTGCACTTCTACCGCACACCGGAATCGAAGGGCGCGCTGGCCAAGATGCCGGTGCTGAACCAGGTGAACGTCATCGACGGCCTGGCCAAGCGCCTGGCCGAGATCATCCCGCTGATCAAGCCGGACGTGCTGCATGCGCACTCGCCGTCGCTGAACGCGATCGCCGCGCTGCGCGCCGGCAAGCGCTTCGGCATTCCGGTCGTGTACGAAGTGCGCGCGTTCTGGGAAGACGCCGCCGTCGACCACGGCACCAGCACCGAGAACGGCCTGCGCTACCGCCTCACGCGCGCGCTCGAAACGTATGCGCTGAAGCAGGCCGATGCCGTCACCACGATCTGCGAAGGACTGCGCAAGGACATCGTCGCGCGCGGCGTGCCGGCCTCCAAGGTGACCGTCATCCCGAACGCCGTCGACATCGAAAAATTCTCGATGGGCGGCACGCCCGACATGGCGCTGAAGGAGCAACTGGGCCTGGGCGGTGCGCGCCTGATCGGCTTCATCGGCTCGTTCTACGCCTACGAAGGCCTGGACGTGCTGCTGCGCGCCGTGCCGCAACTGGTCGCGCGCATGCCCGACCTGCGCGTGCTGCTGGTCGGCGGCGGTCCGCAGGACGCCCAGCTGCGCCAGATGGCCAAGGACCTGAACATCGCCGACAAGGTCGTGTTCACGGGCCGCGTGCCGCACGACCAGGTCAACAAGTACTACGACCTGCTCGACGTGCTCGTGTACCCGCGTCTGTCGATGCGCCTGACCGACCTGGTCACGCCGCTGAAGCCGCTGGAAGCGATGGCGCAGGGCCGCATCCTGGCCGCGTCCGACGTCGGCGGCCACCTCGAACTGATCGCCGACGGCAAGACCGGCGTGCTGTTCCGCGCCGACGATCCGGCCTCGCTGGCCGACAAGGTCGGCGCGCTGCTGGACGCGCAGGACAGCTGGCCGACGCTGCGCCAGGCCGGCCGCCACTACGTCGAGACGGAACGCAACTGGAAGGTCAGCGTCGGCCGCTACCCGGCCATCTACGGCCGCCTGACGCAAAAGGCGCTGGCGGCATGACGCCGGCGGTGCACCGCATGGAGCCGCGCCGATGAACGCCCCGGCACCCGCGCTCGCGCCGGCCGGCGTCGACACCCGGCCGCTCGTCGTGCACCTCGTGTATTCGCTCGGCGTCGGCGGCCTGGAAACGCTGCTGGTCGACTGCATCAACCGCATGCCGGCGTACCGTCACGCGGTCGTCTGCCTGACGACCTACACGTCGTTCGCCGACCGCATCCGCCGTGGCGACGTCGAACTGCACGCGCTCGGCAAGCCGCCGGGCTTGGGCCTCGGCACGCACCGCACGTTCTGGCGCCTGATGCGGCGCCTGCGTCCGGCCGTGCTGCACACGTACAATCTGGCCGCGCTCGAATACGCGTTCACCGCGACCCTGGCCGGCGTGCCGGTGCGCATCCACGCGGAACACGGCCGCGACGCCAGCGACCCGCACGGCCTGAACCCGAAGCACAACTTCCTGCGCCGCCGTCTCGTGCCGTTCGTCGACCGCTTCATTCCGGTCTCGGAAGACCTGAACCGCTGGCTGGGCGACGTCGTGCGCATCCCGGCCGCGAAGACGCTGTTCATCAAGAACGGCGTCGACACCGACACCTACGCACCCGGCGGCACGCCCGCCGCGGACTCCCCGTGGACGCGCGACGACGTCGTGATCGGCACGGTGGCGCGCATCCAGGACGTCAAGAACCACCGCGCCCTCGTCGCCGCGTTCGCGCAGCTGCGCGAACGCCTGCCGGCGCTGGCGCCGCGCCTGAAACTGTCCATCGTCGGCGACGGCCCGCTGCTGCCCACCGTGCGCGCGCAGGTGGCGGAACTGGGCCTGCAGGATGCCGTGTGGCTGCCCGGCGCACGCGCCGACATCGCCGCGATCCTGCACACGTTCTCCGTGTTCGCCCTGCCCTCACTGGCGGAAGGCACGCCCGTCTCCATGCTGGAAGCGATGGCGTGCGGCCTGCCGGTCGTCGCCTCGCGCGTCGGCGGCATCCCGGAAGTCGTCGACGAAGGCGTGCAGGGCCTGCTGGTGCCGGTCGGCGACGTGGACGCGCTGACGGACGCGCTGGCGCGCTACGCGCAGGATGCCGGACTGCGCGCGGTACACGGCGGCGCCGGCCGCGCGCGCGTGGAAGAGCGCTTCAGCCTGCGCGCCATGGTGGCCGCGTACGGCGAACTGTACGACGGCCTGTGCCAA
>Ga0308166_1002845_pt1 | contig 15350 bp, 14 predicted proteins | sample PhyCR2_2_FD_202137 | JGI IMG/M metagenome (GOLD analysis project Ga0308166, IMG submission 202137) | Phyllosphere microbial communities from UC Gill Tract Community Farm, Albany, California, United States - DLSLCC.R2 | ecosystem: Host-associated > Plants > Phyllosphere > Unclassified | place... | reverse complement strand
GACTGGACCAAAACCGATGGGCTGCTGCCTGCCGTGATCCAACACGCGGTGTCCGGCGAGGTGTTAATGCTGGGCTATATGAACCAGCAGGCGCTGGCGAAGACCGAAGAGAGCGGGCTGGTTACCTTCTACTCGCGCACCAAACAGCGCCTGTGGACCAAGGGTGAAACCTCCGGCAACGTGCTTAACGTAGTTAGTATTACGTCGGACTGTGACAACGACACGCTGCTGGTGCTGGTCAATCCCGTCGGGCCGACCTGCCATACCGGCACCACCAGCTGCTTTGGTGAAGAGAAGAGCCATCAGTGGCTGTTCCTCTACCAGCTGGAGCAGCTGCTGGCGGCGCGCAAAAGCGCCGATCCTGCCAGCTCCTACACGGCGAAGCTCTACGCCAGCGGCACCAAGCGTATCGCCCAGAAGGTGGGGGAAGAAGGGGTTGAAACCGCCCTCGCCGCCACCGTTAACGACCGCGAAGAGCTGACTAACGAAGCCTCCGATCTGATCTACCACCTGCTGGTACTGCTACAGGATCAGGATCTGGACATGACGGCCATCATTGAGAATTTAAGAGCGCGGCACAAGTAGTACCGCAGAGATAAAAAAACCGGGCAAGCCCGGTTTTTTTATTACGCTTTCGGCTGGTAGTTTCGCAGCGCGTTGCGGGTAAGGACGTAGCCGGAGCCAAGGATAAGACCCAGCAACACGGCCATAATCAGTGTTAACGCGCGTTTCGGGCTATCACGCCACACAGGCAGCGTCGGCTTCATAACGTAGCGGTAGCTGTGCATATTGGCCGGATCGGGTTTGAGACGAGCAATATCTAACAGGTTTTTGCGCATCTGATAGTAGCTCTCAGGAAATACGAGCGGACGCATCGACTCATTTTTAACCATCGACTCCAGTGCCTCGCTCCCTAATAAGAACATAGCATCTTGAGAAACATCCTGAATCTGCTGCACCTGTGGCGTTTTAATCTGTGACTCCTGCGCCACTTTCAGAGCCTGGGAAATTTGCTTTAGGCGTAACTCTTTCTGCTCTTGAGCCACTTTTTCCTGGGTAGATAACAAAGCAACAAGTTCTTCTGTTCTGGATTTAATGTTAACCGTCAGGTCAAGATCCAGTTCATCAGCAATTTGTTCATCAACCTGCTGAATATATTGAGCCAGGGTTTTTTGGGCATTTTCAGCGGAATCACCTTGATAGGTAACCTTAAGAGGCAAAGCCTGGCCTTTAACCGCGGTATCAATCGTTAGCTTTTCAGGGTTTACCTGATTTTCCAGAGTCTCAGATAGGGCAGAGAAAGCTGCGCTAAAGCGCCCAATGACGCGCTGCTGAATCTCATTGATATCGGTACCGCTCAATATGCTCATGGCGGAGGTATAGCCTGTAATCTGGCCTGCATCCGGCATCGTAATGACGGCAGTAGAGGTCCACTTCTCTTTAGCAACAGTCAAAAAGAGTGCAGCAGCTGCGAGTGTGATTACTATGAATATCGCAACTATCCACTTACCACGCCAGAGTTGCAGAAAAACAGCAACCAAATCAATCTGCTCCTGATGGTCATTACCTTTAGATATCGTATGATTATCGTTGTGCGTCATAGCAACCTTTATGATGAAAGCGCATTTAACCGTGATGTTTAGCGTAGTTTACGCATACTATTATTTTTTTCTATAAGATTCATTCTAATTGATTTTCAAGTTATTGCAGGCCTTTTGGCGGCCTGGGATTGTATAAAATAAAAGCAATTCAGTTCCGCTTAGTGATAAATTTGCTCAAAAAAAAACCTGATATCCATAATCAGGTTTCTTACTACTGGTACGTTAGTAAGCGCTGTGTACTAATCGTTACCAAACAAATCGCGGGTGTAGACTTTTTCTGCAACCTCTAGTAAATCTTCCGCCATACGATTTGAGATAATGACATCAGCTTCTTGTTTAAAGGCATGGATGTCACGCACAACACGTGAGTTGTAGAACTGTTCCTCTTTCATCACCGGTTCGTAGATAATCACTTCAACGCCTTTGGCTTTGATACGCTTCATGATCCCCTGAATTGAAGAGGCACGGAAATTGTCGGAGCCACTTTTCATTATCAGACGATAAACCCCCACCACTTTCGGCTGGCGCGCCAATATCGCATCAGCAATAAAATCTTTGCGGGTGCGGTTGGCTTCGACAATAGCCGAAACAATGTTGTTTGGTACGGATTTATAGTTAGCAACCAGCTGCTTGGTATCCTTCGGCAAACAGTAACCACCATAGCCAAATGAAGGATTGTTATAATGGTTACCAATACGCGGATCGAGGCATACCCCTTCAATAATCTGTCGGGTATTTAAATTAAGGCTTTCTGCGTAGCTGTCCAGCTCATTAAAGTAAGCCACGCGCATCGCCAGATAGGTATTAGCAAACAGCTTAATGGCTTCGGCTTCGGTAGAGTCGGTAAACAGGACGGGGATGTCGGTTTTAATCGCGCCCTCTACCAGCAGAGCGGCAAAACGCTCAGCACGCGCCGAGCGCTCGCCAATGACGATCCGGGAGGGATGCAGGTTATCGTACAGCGCCCGTCCTTCACGCAGGAACTCCGGGGAGAAGATAACGTTATCAATGCCCAGCGTCTCTTTAATTTTTTGCGTAAAGCCAACGGGAACCGTTGATTTGATTACCATCACCGCATTGGGATTAATTTCATTTACATCCTTGATGACGGCTTCAACGCTGGTCGTGCAGAAGTAGTTGGTTTTCGGATCGTAATCCGTAGGCGTAGCAATAATCACATAATCTGCATCACGATAGGCATCGTACTTATCGGTAGTGGCGCGAAAATTGAGCGGCTTGGTTTTAAGATATTCCTCAATTTCTTTATCAGCAATCGGCGACTTTTCCTGATTCAGCAGATCCACTTTTTCTTGCACGATATCCAGCGCAACAACTTCATGATTTTGGGCAATTAAAATGCCGTTGGAGAGGCCTACATAACCTGTACCGGAGATGGTAATTTTCATACGTTTGACTTTTTCTCGTTAAAGAACGTAGTGCCTGAAAACGACACAGCCAGTGAGTGGAACGGCTTTAACGATAACGACACTCAGATTACAGTGTCAATACACCCTCTTCATATTCAGATAAGCTTCATAATCAGTAGCAGATACATACCTTTTTTAACAAATTACAATCAGACAAAATAAAAAAAGCCCGGCAAAACCGGGCTTAATAAATAATTAATAAATCAGATTATTCCATCCATTCGGTATGGAATACACCCTCTTTATCGGTACGTTTGTAGGTGTGTGCACCAAAGTAGTCGCGCTGGGCCTGGATCAGGTTCGCCGGCAGCACCGCAGAGCGGTAGCTGTCATAGTAAGCAACGGCTGCGCCAAAGGTCGGCACCGGGATACCATTCTGTACAGCATAAGCCACGACGTCACGCAGCGCCAGCTGGTAGTCATCGGCAATCTGCTTAAAGTAAGGTGCCAGCAGCAGGTTGGCAATCGCCGGGGTCTCAGCGTAGGCGTCGGTAATTTTCTGCAGGAACTGGGCACGGATGATGCAGCCCGCGCGGAAAATCTTCGCGATTTCACCATAGTTCAGATCCCAGTTGTACTCTTCCGACGCGGCGCGCAGCTGAGAGAAGCCCTGAGCATAGGAGACGATTTTGCCCAGGTAGAGCGCACGACGCACCTTCTCGACGAATTCGGCTTTGTCACCGGCTGGCTTAGCCTGCGGTCCGCTCAGGACTTTAGAGGCGGCAACGCGCTGCTCTTTCAGCGAAGAGATGTAACGCGCAAACACCGATTCGGTAATCAGCGACAGCGGCTCGCCCAGATCCAGCGAGCTCTGGCTGGTCCACTTACCGGTGCCTTTGTTGGCAGCTTCATCAAGGATCACATCGACCAGGTATTTACCCTCTTCATCTTTCTTAGTGAAGATATCTTTAGTGATGTCGATCAGGTAGCTGCTCAACTCGCCTTCGTTCCACTCGGTGAAGGTCTGAGCCAGCTCTTCGTTAGAGAGGTTCAGGCCACCCTTCAGCAGGGCATAGGCTTCAGCAATCAGCTGCATATCGCCATATTCGATGCCGTTGTGAACCATTTTCACATAGTGACCGGCACCGTCAGCACCGATATAGGTTACACACGGCTCGCCGTCTTCCGCTACCGCAGCAATCTTGGTGAGGATCGGCGCAACCAGCTCATAAGCCTCTTTCTGGCCCCCAGGCATAATGGAAGGCCCTTTCAGCGCCCCCTCTTCACCACCGGAAACGCCGGTACCGATAAAGTTAAAGCCTTCAGCAGAGAGTTCACGATTACGACGAATGGTGTCATGGAAGAAGGTGTTGCCGCCATCAATGATGATGTCGCCTTTATCCAGGTAAGGTTTAAGCGAGTTGATAGCAGCATCGGTACCCGCACCCGCCTGCACCATTAACAGGATACGACGCGGCGTTTCAAGAGACTCTACAAACTCTTGTACGGTGTAGTAAGGCACCAGCTTCTTGCCAGGGTTTTCAGCAACAACCTCTTCAGTCTTTTCGCGTGAGCGGTTGAAAACGGAAACGGTATAGCCACGACTTTCGATGTTGAGCGCCAGGTTGCGCCCCATAACGGCCATACCGACAACGCCGATCTGCTGTTTGGACATTACTTACTCCTGTCAGGTGTTGAACTGCGAAACATAACGCAGTTTTAATGTTGAACTTATGTTAACTCAGGATACACAAAATTCGAAAAGATTTGCTGATACCTTAAAGCGGGCATTTTTATTTGTGATTTTTATAGCCGTCTGGATTCTTCTGTTGCCAGTTCCATGCATCTCTCACCATGTCATCCAGATCCCGTGTAGCCTGCCAGCCCAGTTCGGTCCGGGCTTTTGACGAGTCTGACCAACACTCAGCAATGTCCCCAGTGCGTCTTTCAACGAACACATACGGCACTGAACGCGTTGTGACGCGCTTAAAGGCCTCAACAATATCCAGTACAGAGTATCCTTTCCCGGTTCCAAGGTTATAAATCTTAAGGTTTGGGATATGCTGACGATGGTTTAACGCCGCGATATGGCCTTCAGCCAGATCTGTAACATGGATAAAATCGCGAACGCCTGTACCATCTTTTGTTGGATAATCGTTGCCATAAATGGAAAGCGTTGCGCGTTTACCGATAGCTACCTGACAGACGTAGGGCATAAGGTTGTTGGGAATGCCGTTGGGATCCTCACCGATATGACCCGATGGATGTGCCCCAGCAGGGTTGAAGTAGCGCAGAATGGTAATATTTAACGCAGGGTGGGCTAACGACAGATCCGAGAGAATTTTTTCAACCATTAGCTTTGAGGTGCCGTAGGGATTTGTTGTCCCTCCGACGCGACACGCCTCAGTTAACGGGATAGTCTCCGGTTCGCCATAGACTGTTGCTGAAGAGCTAAAGATCAGGTTATGGACTCCGGCCTTAAGCATTTCATCAAACAGGCATAGGCTACCCGTAATGTTAACTTCATAGTATTTTAGCGGCTGCGAAACGGATTCCCCGACCGACTTTAAGCCAGCAAAATGGATGACATCGGTAATATTTTCTTCCGTAAATATTTTTTTGAGTAACGCTCTATCTAGTATAGAGCCAAGATAGAAGCCAGGTTCGACGGAGGTAATATCCTTAATTCTGCTTAATGCTTCAAGCGAGGAATTAGATAGGTCATCAAGGATAACAACTTCTTCATCTTTTTCTAATAGTGCTACGACTGTATGCGAGCCTATGTAACCCAGTCCACCTGTAACAAGAATAGCCATACAACGCTTACCTTATTAATTGTTCAGTAAAATATTAATCAGCTTCTCAGTCGCAACATTTTCATCGAATTTTTCTTCGGCCATACGTCGACTTTCTTTCCCCATCATTGTGACTTGCTGCGGGTCGGTAATGAAAGCCATCATTGCTTCGGCGAGCGCTTCACCATCCCATGGTGGGATCATTAAGCCATTCAAACCATGTTGGACCGTCTCTCGGCAGCCTGGGACATCCGTAGTGATCACTGCTCGGCCAATCGCCATAGCCTCTTGGGTACTTCGGGGAATACCTTCCCGGTAGGAGGGTAAAACGAAAACGCTGAGATCGGTTAGATAGCTTTTCACATCGGAAATTTGCCCGAGGAAATCAACATGCCCTTCGCTTTTCCATATGTTAAGCTGCTCTCGCGTGATCCCGCCAGGGTTATCATCGATAGCACCGGCAATACTGAATCGGGCATTAGGGTATTTTTCCTTAACGATTTTAGCTGCCTGAACAAACTCCCTCACCCCTTTCTCCACTAAGAGACGTGAAACCATACCAAAGTGCAAAGGCGTCGTCTGAGGCTGACTGTAGGCATATTCATTAAGGTTGACTCCAATACCACCGATGACTTCTGCGTCAGAGAGTGTGATATGGTTTTGTACAATCAAATCGTAGTAGTCATCCTGATTAAGAAAGAGAACTTTATTGGTGCGCGGCAAGGTCATCTTATAAAGGAAGGTTTGCACTTTTTTTAACATTTTCTTTTTAAAAGAGTCTTTTTTTAAGTGCGCGGTATAGCAAAAACCCAATCCTTCCAAAAGGCTATAAATCCGTTTAACACCCGCAAGCTTTGCAGCGAGGGTGCCAAAAATTACCGGCTTCGGGAAAAAAGAAAAAACAACATCAGGATTAATATTCTTTATCTTCCTTGACAAAGCTACAGTATTAACCATATCAGACAGAGGATTCATACCGGAGCGAGAAAAGTGATATTGCTCCGGCATCGCGCCAAATTGGGATATCTGCTGAAACTTATCTTTGTCATAGTCCATGGTAAGGACATGAACACTTACACCTTTGGATACAACTTGTTCAATCAGCTTTTTTCGGAAAAGAATAATTGTACTAGCTTGATTTCCTATGAGCAAAATCTTCATTTATCAACCTGTTCTGTTTTGTAAATGCTCAACCAACGATCTATAACTGAATTGATGGAGAAATGTTTAACGATATGATTTCGATTCTGATTAGCAATAATGTCTTTTCGAGCCGGACTTAACTCACTCATCTCAAGAATTTTATCAGCCAGAGCCTTTGAGTTAGAAACAGGCACAACAAAATTCGCATTACCAATGACTTCCTTGACTCCACCAGCATCGGTACATACTGCAATACATTTGCAGGACATCGCCTCTGCGACAACTAAGCCAAACCCTTCCCACTCGGATGACAAAACAAAAATATCGCTTGCGGAGTAGTAATCATTCACTTCATTAATACTACCAAGCAACATCACTCGGGAGGATAAATTTAGTTTTTGGATTCTGCTTTCAATATCACTGCGTAATTCGCCTTCGCCAATAATAATAAGCTTGTAGTGATCTGGCAAAGCATTAAACGCCGTCAGAAGATTAGGATAGTCCTTTGCTGCAGTTAAGCGGCCTACGGCAAGAACGGCTTTTTCGTGATCTTGAATATTGAGGCGCTGTCTGATCGCACGTCGGCGCTCGTCGTTGTAATTGAACTTTTCAATATCAATGCCGTTGTACACCACTTCTGCATGCGCTTTTGAAAAAGCTTTTTTTTCAATAAATGCCTCTAGCGCCTCTTTGCTAACATTGGTACTTACATCCGCAAAGCGATTGGTCAGGCGGTAAACAAACATGCGTAATGCTCCGCCTTCATTTTTACTATGGGCAGTACAAATAAGTTTATACGGTTTTTTAAAAACGAGTCCAACCAGCCGCATAATAATATTGGCATGAAACATATGGCTATGCACTACAGCAGGCTGATAATCTTTTATTATTTTTTGGCAGTTAAAAATCACCTTTAGAAAAGAAAGGGGATTTTTCTTTAAGTTCAACGAAACAACCTGAATATTTTTTTCATCAGGGCGAACAACCGTATCGCCACTTAACGATATAATTTTCACCTCATATCCGCGCTGATAAAACTTATCAGCCAGGATGCATAGCTGGCGCTCTGCCCCGCCGAGCCCCATGCCGGTGATCACAAAAAGTAGTTTATTATTGGACATCATTCGATTCTCCCTCAAGCGCCTTGTCCAGCACAGTGCTGGATATTCTCCCTAATTCTCGCTCGTCAAATATTGTCGCGCTAAAGTAATTCATATTGCTAAATGAGACTGGCGCCAGGGGATTGCGGAAATATGATAGAAAGCAAAATAGTAAAAAGGCCATAAAGTAAAGATTAAGTAAAAGCGTATTGTATGACCTAATTGAGAAAACTCGCTTGTAATGATCTTTCGCGTATAATGTAAAAACAAAAATGGCTACAAAGATGAAATAGAATGTTACTCGCGTCAAGAAGGTGATCGCGCCACTATATAGATAGATGACCGCACCTACGAAAACCAGGCGATTCAATAATTTCAAACTTTCTTTTCTTTCAATTTGACTGGCATAAAACATATATAGCAAAACAAATAGTAAAACTAAAATATTCAGCCAGCCAAATTGTATCGAAATAGGGTTTTTCTCAATGTAAAACAGTATTTTTTTAAAGGCAAAGTTCGTCTGAGCCAATATCGCTACGACTTTAGCACCAAATATAAGTAGCGAAGCAAGTAAAGATATCGATATCACAGTAATGGAAATAAACAGCTGCCTGCTTTTTACATTACACAAAAAAATGGCGGGTATAATAATCAATGCTGAAATATGCATTGATGCAGCAATGAAAGTGCCTATAAGTAATCGCGATAATGAACCATTCTGAGTATAATTTATTATAGTTGCAAAAACAATGATACAGGCAATAAACTGTCGCAACTGTTCGAGTATCAGCGTATAACCAAAAATCATCAACAGTGCACAGATAAAGAGCGGCTCATTAAGCTTAACCTTAGTTAAGTTATAACCTAGCAATGTAAAAGCGATGGTGTAAAATAGCAGCATGGCAAAACCGAAGTTATTACCTGCAATAAATAATAACGTCTTAAGATACAGAACAAAACCAGGCTCAAATGCTAAATAGAGTTCATCGTCATTCATAAAACGGGAGTAGTAAATACTCCAGTCGACGCCATTGATATAAAAAGTGGTAAATGAGACGATTAACACACCCCAAATCAAAAACCTAAGAGCATGTTTGGGTCCTGAATTCAGCCTGCCCCATATTAGCGAAAGAAACAGTAAGGGAATGACGTTCGTCAATATAAACATTATCTACGAACCTTTTCATAGAGAGCTATCAAAACATTTATGGGATTGAGGATCTTAAGGTATTTAAAGGCTCGTGTGCTGTTGAAAGATAAAAAGAGATTAAGCCTGTTATGAAGATAGGCTACATAATGCTTATCGTTTAAACGCATTGCGTTTAAACGAACCAAATCATTATATAAATGAATGTTTATGCTTGAGTTTCTGGATGTGGCTTGAGCATTATGCACACGGTAGTTAACACTCGTAAAATCTAAGAAGCCAGTAGGGATATTACTGTCAATAATTTTCAGCCAATGTGGTAAATCTTCCAGTAACCGATAGCGCTCATCGAAAGATTGCATAAATTTTCTATTAATAAATGCACCTGGAGCCACATTATTAAAATGTATGTTCGCCAGTCCTTGCTTAAGCTTAGATGGCTTCATTCCACTGATATCTCTTGTCCATGATAAAGGATATTTAGCAGATACCGTCACGCCCTCACCAAAGGTTTCAAAGTAGGTAAAGAAAGCACCATGATTTTCGCTGTGTGGAACTTTTTTCTTTTGGGTAATAAATTGTTCAACGGCATCGCTTAGCAGAATATCATCCGAACCAATACATTTTATCCATTGCCCTTTTGCCAGCTTTAAGCCATTGTTGAAGTTTGCTGGTATCCCCTTATTTTTTTCACTCTTAACCAGCAAACATTCAATTTTTGGATGAGTGTTTTTTTTATCACTAAGCCATTTTTCGATTATCTGAATACTATTATCCGTGGAATTATCGTCTGTAATAATTATCTGGATAGATTTATAGGTTTGATTAATACATGACTCTAATGTTTCCGCAATGTACTTCTCTGCATTATAACTTGCAACGATAATTGTTACTAACATAGCATCCATATTAAAATATAATACCTAATAAAATTAATTGTAATTTGGTTTTTTGGGTAACTGTAATGTGTCTGCTTTTCATAGCCAGCTTAACTCGCTTTACAGAGTGTTTCAGCAGACTATGCCATTCGGCTCGCTCGCTTGTTGAAAGCACGTTGAACCATTTGAAATAGCGCGTCGACACACCCCATATCGTACTAATAATTAAAGCATAAGCATCATTAATTAGACTATCTTTACGATGGGTATTATCTTGCTTTTCTATGTAATTAAGCAAAAAGAAAGAATTATGGAGAACTTTGTAATAATTATGATTAACACGCCGCGTCGTCGAATTTGCGTTGTTTATGAAGAAATAGTCGCCTTCAGACAGAAAAACCGTCTCTGCCAGGTTAAAAGAGATGCGTGAAATGACCTCATCGTTATTAAGATAGTTAACACCCTGATGGTTAATACTATTGTACATCTTATAGGCTGATAAAATGACATCACGATTATAAATGCCAAACGCATGCACTCCCCACGTTCTGACACAGTTCGCAAAGACGTCTTCTCCTCGCAACGTTGTATCAGCCGTGTAGCAAATGAATTTTCCCGTGATTGCTTTGCTTACAGAATCTACATAGTTTAATTTGAATAACGAGATGTCTATCGACGGATTAGCGCTTAAGGGTGCAAACGCCTTTTCCAGAGAGGTGTCAGACAAGCTATCATCGCTGTCAATCACGGCAATATATTTCGAATCAGAATAGCGAATTGCATTTTCACGCGCTCGCGCTGCGCCCTGGTTCTCTTGTCTGAGTAACTGAAGGGTGAATTGGGTCGGCTCATAGGACTCAACCAGCTGAGCTGTATTGTCTGTTGAACCATCATCAACCACAATGACGCCAAATCCCTGTAAGGACTGCTGGTCGAGGGTTTGCAGAATCGTTGTGATATTCGCTTCTTCATTATAAGCCGGTATAATGACGTTTAAATCTTGTCTTCCAATCCTCATCCTGCTAACCCACTTTATGTTTTATATGCCACAAATAGACAATCGCAGTGGCAACAAGATAAATAAAATACGTTGAACAATAAGCCAGACTTACCCCTTCGAATCCATGATTGATAACGAGCAACTTAACTAACAGGGGATATAGAATGGAAAATGATATCTCTAAAGTGGCATTAATAACAAAATAACCTTTTGCCAGTAAGATTGTTGCGAACAACCAGCTACAAATCCTGAAAAAATCACCTATATTCTGATACAGGAAAAGGACGCTGGCATGTTGAAAATCTTTTGTAAACAAAAAGCTTATTATAAAATCTTTTAAATAAAAAATAGTGACAGCCATCGCTAGCGATAATGGCACAACCAATCGCGCACCGGTTTTTAAAATACTGAGGTGATCAGAGAGTGTTTTCGCTGCAGCGGTTTTTGGAAAATAATATACCGTCATTGCTGTAGTTAAAACAGCCAGATAGGCCTCTGATATTTTACTTACCGCCTGCCAATAGCCTGAATATTCTAAAGAAAAGTCATTAGTCAAAATGGTTCGCACAGCGATCATGGAGATTGGGCCTGTTAAGGCCCCTACTATCCCCATGGCGAAGTACTTGCTCATCTCATTGATTTGCTGCCTTGGTGCTGTACCATACCAATACTTAAATTTAAACCAAGGTCTTTTCAGAATTATAACCATCAACCAAAAACCCGCGATCGCATTATTTAGAGCAGCTGCAATGAGTGCGCCTTTTAATCCTAAGAAGTACACTAGCCCGGTCATTGATATTACGGATGAAGCAATGGCGAATAAATTGGCCAGAAAAAAGCGGTTATAATCCCCTAATCCATTCAAAACACCTAAAAAAATGCTGTTTATAATATTTAGCGGCAATACCATCAACGCTAAAATTATAAGCCAATAGAACTCCTTAGTATGGAAGAGATATTCAGCAAGTTGGCCTGAGGTAAGGATCCCCAGGCACATAATAAAGCAACACGCAACGGTAGAAAGCTTTATTGCCGCTCGCCAATAGGGCTGAGCATTCTCATAGCAATCCCGATGCTCAGCTGAATAGCGATTGACCCCTTGTGAAACTTGGGATGAGATAAACCCATTGATAAATGTTACAAAGTTCTGTAACTGTCCCAAGTTTGATATGCCTGCCGGGCCTGTATAAATGGCCACAACCTTTGAAATAATAAGTCCACATGCAAGCCTGAAACAGGTAATAACACCACTTAGTATCGTTACTCTTGCAAAGCTCACACTACCCATCCATTTATCGTATTAATTACATGCGCAATATCCGCTTCAGTTAGCGTAGGATCCATAGGAATGGATAATACGCTGTTATGTAAAGATTCGGAGATCGGCAGACTTAAATGCTTCAACTCTTCATAAGCAGCTTGCTGATGCGGGGGAATTGGATAATGAATAAGCGTTTGAACATTATTCTTATCTAAATGTTCTTTGAGGGATTCTCTATAATTGGTTTTAATAACAAATAAATGCCAAACGTGCGCCTGCTCGTCATCGATATGTGGCAGCATAATATCTGGATGGTTTATTGACGTTAAGTATTTACGTGCAATATCACGACGTCGCGATGTCTCTTCATCCAGGTATTTTAATTTCACAGAAAGCATTGCCGCCTGGATTTCATCAAGCCGACTATTGATGCCTTTATATTTGTTCTGATATTTTACATGTGAGCCATAGTTACGAAGCGCGAGAAGGACCTGGGCCAATGCATCATCATTTGTGGTGATCGCACCCGCATCGCCGAGGGCACCCAGATTTTTTCCTGGATAGAAGCTAAAGCCCGCCGCATGTCCCCATGACCCACACTTCTGCCCATCAATAGTCGCACCATGCGACTGAGCGCAGTCTTCAAGTACTAATAAATCATTTTCAGCGGCAATCTCCATAATGCCTTTCATAGGGGAGATACGCCCATACAAATGCACAGGTAAAATTGCTTTGGTTTTATCCGTAATGGCTTTTCTAATGCCTTCCACGCTTAAATTAAATGTCGAAGGATCGGGTTCTACTAGAACTGGAGTAAGATCGTTTTGCGTAATCGCTAAAATTGACGCTATATAGGTATTTGCAGGGACGATGACTTCATCTCCCTCTTTAAGTTTACCCATCTCTTTCCATGCGCGCAGTACCAGAATTAGCGCATCTAAACCATTAGCAACGCCAATTGTATGTTGTACCCCGCACCAATTTGCATACTCTTTTTCAAAATTAATGAGCTCCGTGCCCATAATGTACCAACCGGAGTCAATTACTCGTGAACATGCTTCTTTCAGCTCTCTTTCGTAACAATTATTAATTTTTTTTAAGCTCAGAAAGTCAACCATCTTTTACTTCTCCGTTAAAATTCTTGCTGGGTTGCCAACAACCGTTGTATGTGCTGGCACATCCTTTGTTACTACGGCACCTGCGCCGACCATCGCGCCCTCACCAATCGTAATTCCAGGAAGAATAGTTGCATTGGCACCAATTGATGCCCCCTTCTTCACGATAATGCGTGCAAAATGCTCGGGATACACTTTTGAACGTGGTTTTTTATCATTTGTAAAGGCAACGCATGGGCCAATAAACACATCGTCTTCAAGCGTAATACCATCCCAGATGTATACACCCGATTTCACGGTTACCCGATTGCCTATTACTACATCGTTCTCAATAAGCGTATGTGCACAAATATTACAATTGCTGCCAATGACTGCACCGGGCAATATAACAGAAAATTGCCATACGTTTGTATTTTCACCAATATTGGTTGACTGGACATCACTCAGCTTGTGAAGGTTCATTTTTCAATGACTCCTGAAACGTATCGTAGCTTCTGATATAGTCACTTTCATCATATACATCGCTGGCCAGAACTAACAGGATGCAGTCGTCAGAATAGTTGTACATTTCATGCCAGACGGCGGGTTCGATTAATAATCCTTGCGCGGGATCGTTTAAAAGAACTTCTACTTTGTCGACACCATCATCTAAGTGAAAATAGCAGGAGCCTCTAACAGCAATTGCTAGCTGTCGCAGTTCCTTATGTGCATGAAAACCTCTGCGCACGTTGTCCTTTGTACCAAACATATAATAAACACGTTTAATCTCAAAAGGAACATTTTTGATTTGCTCAAGCGCCACAAGCATCCCGCGCTCGTCACCATGTTTCGGGAAAGGCAATAATTCAATTTTCATATTTTTTCACTAGATTCATTAAATATTGGCCGTAGCTATTCTTTTCTAACTTTTTACCAAAGGTGTAGACGTCATTATTCGTTAACCAGCCATTGCGCCACGCAATCTCTTCCGGACATGCAACCATCATTCCCTGACGTTTTTGTACTGTTTCAACAAAGCTGCCCGCCTCTATCAAACTGTCATGCGTTCCCGTATCCAGCCATGCAAAACCACGGCCCAGTAATTCAACCGTAAGTTGGTTATTATTAAGGTAAACTTCGTTAACTGACGTTATCTCAATCTCACCTCGGGCAGAGGGTTTTATCATTTTGGCGATATCAACGACGTTGTTATCGTAAAAATACAGTCCTGTTACAGCCCAGTTAGATTTAGGATTCGCAGGTTTTTCTTCAATACTCAAGGCTTTAAAGCTGCTATCAAACTCTACTACTCCAAAACGTTCGGGATCCATCACCTGGTAACCAAAGACCGTTGCGCCCGAATTCCGCTCGGCAGCGCTTCTTAGCTTTGGCGTAAATCCTTGCCCAAAGAAAATATTATCTCCTAGCACCAAGCATACCGGATCTTGGCCGATAAATTTTTCGCCAATGATAAATGCCTGCGCTAAACCATCCGGAGAAGGCTGTACGGCAAAAGATAAATTTATGCCAAACTGACTGCCATCACCCAGTAGCCGAATAAATCCTTGCTGGTCTTCGGGAGTGGTAATAATGAGAATATCTTTTATCCCAGCCAGCATTAATACAGACAATGGATAGTAAATCATCGGTTTATCATAAACAGGCAGTAGCTGTTTAGATACACCCATGGTGATGGGATAAAGTCTTGTACCCGATCCGCCTGCAAGAATGATACCTTTCATATTACTTTAGTCCTAAACGTTCACGTTGATAGCTACCATCCTGTACACGACGACACCATTCAGTATTGTTTAAATACCATTCCACGGTTTTACGGATACCGCTTTCAAACGTCTCTTCTGGCTTCCAGCCCAGCTCGCGGCTGATTTTATCCGCATCGATAGCGTAGCGACGGTCATGGCCCGGGCGGTCTGTCACATAGGTGATCTGGTCGCGATAAGAGC
>Ga0308166_1002828_pt1 | contig 15407 bp, 14 predicted proteins | sample PhyCR2_2_FD_202137 | JGI IMG/M metagenome (GOLD analysis project Ga0308166, IMG submission 202137) | Phyllosphere microbial communities from UC Gill Tract Community Farm, Albany, California, United States - DLSLCC.R2 | ecosystem: Host-associated > Plants > Phyllosphere > Unclassified | place... | reverse complement strand
CGCCTGGGCAAGCCGGAAGAAGTGGCGGGCCTAGTCGCGTACCTGTCGTCGGACGAAGCCGCCTTCGTCACCGGCGCCAACATCGCCATCAACGGCGGCCAGCACATGCAGTAAGCGGCCGCGCTTGCGACGCATCGACACCGCCTCCGGGCGGTGTTTTATTTTCCGGAGCAACCATGCCGCCGCTTACCGCCAAGCCTTACCTGCGTTCCGTCCAGGTCGATCCGCAGGCCGACATCGATCTGGAACGCTATCCGTTCACGATTCCGGCCGTGCGCGAGCTGGGCGTGCTCGAGCCGCATCCGGACGTCACTTTTTTCGTCGGCGAGAACGGCGCGGGCAAGTCCACTGTGCTGGAAGCGATCGCCGTGGCGCTGGGGTTGCCTGCGGAGGGCGGGACGAAGAACGTGTATCGGGAACAGCAGGACGTGTCGCCGCTGCAGCACGTTCTGAAGGTCGCCAGGGGCTGGCGCTGGCCACGCAACAGTTATTTTCTGCGTGCGGAAAGCCTGTTCAATGTGTTCACCTATCTCGATGACCTCGGGCCCGATCCCCGCGGGCGGCCTTCGTTGCACCTGCGCTCGCATGGTGAAGCGTTCATGGCCGTGCTGCAGGATTTCAAAGGCGAAGGCTTTTATCTGCTGGATGAACCGGAAGCCGCGCTGTCCCCGAACCGCCAGCTGGCCGCGCTGACCGTCATCGACCGGCTCGTGAAGGAGGGCGCGCAATTCATCATCGCGACCCATTCGCCGATCCTGCTCGCGTACCCGCGCGCGAAGATCCTCAGTTTCGACGGCACGGGCATCGCCGAGATCAGCTACGAAGATACAGAACACTACGCCGTCACGCGCGACTTCCTGAACCACTACCCGCGCCGCCTGCAACAATTGCTCGACGACTAATGACCAGATTCGGGGTCAGAGCACATTTTTTCTGAAATTCGGGGTCAGAGCCATTTTTCGTCATATGTGTAAAAGCGACGAGGTTGCATCGTTCCCGTGACGTACGCATCGAGTAGAGCACATCAAGGGGACAATCTTCCCCGCAGACCATGTTTCGAAAAAGTGCTCTGACCCCGAATTTGCAGTGAAATGTGCTCTGACCCCGAATGAAGCGGGCTGGCTTGCGCGCCGTGCAGGGGCCAAGGTGTCGTATGCTCGTCCCGACGGCCGCCGCCGGGCGCGCGTGGGGAAAGTGAATGATCGATGCTGAACAAGTGAAGGCCGTGGTGCGCTTGCCGGCGCCGCAACGCTATGAATATTTCGTCAAGCGGGTGGCCGCGTCGGGTACCGTGTGGGGCCTGTACCGCAATGGGTGGGCGCTGGCGAAGAAGGACGACGGCACGCTCGTGTTCGCGATGTGGCCGGACGAGGAGTTCGCGCGGCTGTGCGCGGAATTCGAATGGGATGGCTATGAACCGCAGGCCTTTTCGCTGGACGAGCTATTATCCGAGCTGCTGCCCCAGCTGCAGCAGGACGACCTCTTGCCCGGCATCTTCCGCACGCCCGGGTCGAAAGGCGTGATGCCGACGCCGGGCCTGCTGCGCGTCGACCTCGAGGACGAGTTGCGAAGGGAAACACCATGAACGCATTGCCGCACGGCGCGCTGGCCTTATCCAGCCTCGAAGAACAGATGCTGCAGCCCGGCGTGAAGGGCTTGCCGTTGACGGCGCCGCTGCGCCAGGGCGCGATCGGCGTGCAGGGCTGGAACGTGCTGCATGGCGACACGAGTTTTCCCGTCGCGGTACTGAAAACGTCCGCGCTGCGCCACAACCTCGAGTGGATGCGCGATTTCTGCGACCGCCACGGCGTGCGCATCGCGCCGCACGGGAAGACGACGATGTGCCCGCAGCTGTTCGGCGCCCAGCTCGCGAACGGCGCCTGGGGCATCACGCTGGCGAACGCCGTGCAGGTGCGGGTGGCGCACCGCTTCGGCGTGCGCCGCGTGCTCGTCGCGAACCAGCTCGTCGCGCGCAGCGACGTGCGCATGGTGCTGCAGCTGCTGCACGAGGATCCGGGCTTCGAATGCGTCGTGCTGGCCGATTCGCTCGCGGGCGTGGCGCGCCTGGCCGAGGAAGTCGATGCGCATCCGCTCACGCGTCCTTTATCCGTGCTGGTCGAACTGGGCCTGTCCGGCAAGCGCGCCGGCTGCCGCACGCCGGAGGAAGCGCTGACGGTGGCGCGGGCCATCGAGCGCGCGCCGGGCCTCGTGCTGGCCGGCTTCGAAGGCTATGAAGGTTTGCTGGTATCGGACGACCACGATGCCGACCTGCGCGCCGTGTCCAGCTTCGTCGCGCGCCTGTGCGCGCTCGTGCGCGAGGCCGACGACGAAGGCCTGTTCGGCACGCGCGAGATCCTCGTGACGGCGGGCGGTTCCTCGTACTTCGACCTCGTCGCGCGCGGTTTCCAGGAGCTGCACGGCCTGTCGCGGCCCCTCGTCGCCGTGCTGCGCAGCGGCTGCTACCTGACGAGCGACCATGGCATGTACCAGCGCCACATCGAACAACTCGACGCGCGCGAAGGCGTCAAGCCCGGCGCGGGTTTGCGGGCCGCGCTGGAGATCTGGAGCGTCGTGCAGTCGCGTCCCGAACCGGGCCTCGCGATCCTCACGATGGGCAAGCGCGACGCGTCGCACGATGCCGGCCTGCCGGTGCCGCTGTGGCACCACCGGCCCGGTCCCGGCGCCGCGCACGCGCTGCCGGACGGCTGCGAGATCGTCAAGATGAACGACCAGCACGCGTACCTGCGCCTGCCGGAAGGCCCGGTGTGCGAGATGCTCGCGGTGGGGGACCTGGTCGGCTGCGGCATCTCGCATCCGTGCACGACGTTCGACCGCTGGCCGCTGCTGCTGGCCGTGGACGACGACTACGCGGTACGCTTCGCGCTCAACACTTTCTTCTAGAATGGCCGGGCGGTAGGCTACAATCGGTTGTCGTTTTTTCGCTGACCGATCATGCCCGCCACCCCGCCGTCGCTGTTCCCGCCCATCCTCCCGAACCGTCATGGCATGCTGGCCGTGGACGACCTGCACACGATCTATTGGGAAGAAGTGGGCAACCCGAACGGCATCCCCGTCGTGTTCCTGCACGGCGGTCCGGGCGCGGGCCTGTCGCCGCAGCACCGCCGCTTCTTCGACCCGAGCACCTACCGTGTGATCCTGTTCGACCAGCGCGGCGCCGGCAAGTCGACGCCGCTGGGCGAGTGGCGCAACAACACGACGCAGCTGCTCATCGAGGACATCGAACGCCTGCGCGCCATGTTCGGCATCGAGCGCTGGCTCGTGTTCGGCGGCTCGTGGGGCTCGACCCTGGCGCTGGCCTACGGGCAGGCGCACCCGGAGCGCTGCCTCGGCTTCGTCCTGCGCGGGATCTTCCTGTGCACGCCGGCCGAGATCGAATTCTTCCTGTACGGCGTGCAGTGGTTCTATCCGGAGCTGTACGACGAATTCATCGCGCCGATTCCCATCGAGGAACGGGGCGATTTGCTGAAGGCGTACACGAAGCGCCTGCTGTGCGACGATCCGCAGCAGTACTGGCCCGCCGCGCGCGCGTGGAGCCGCTTCGAGGGGCGCCGCGTGTTCCTGCTGCCGCAGGAAGAAGAGCACGCGTCCGACACGCTCGACCTGGGCGTGGGCCGGCTCGAATCGCACTACATGGCGCACGGCGGCTTCCTCGAACCCGACCAGCTGCTGCGCGACGTCGGCCGTATCTCCCACCTGCCGGCCGTGATCGTGCAGGGCCGCTACGACGTGATCTGCCCGCCGCTGTCCGCATATCGCCTGCACCAGGCCTGGGCCGGCTCGCGCCTGCGCATGATCCCGGACGCCGGCCACGGCGCGCTGGAAGCGGGCATCGCCCGCGCCCTCGTCGCCGCCACGGAACAGTTCAAGCGACACGGCCGTTTCGATTGAAACGACGTCGATTCGGACAGAGGCCGCCGCCTGCTACACTGTTCCCAGCTTCTTACAATAACGACAAGCTACCCGCATGAATATCCAGACCAACGACATCGGCCATGTCATCCAGCTGTCGATCGCGCCCGTGTTCCTGCTGACCGGCGTGGCGACGAAGCTGACGGTATTGATGAACCGCCTCGCGCGCATCATCGACCGTACGCGCGACCTCAAGATCGAATTGCGCAAGGGGCCGGATCCGGATTGCAGCGAGGAGCTCGACGTGTTGTACCAGCGCTGGCGGCTGATCAATTATGCGATCACGGCCAGCACCGGCTGCGGCTTCCTGATCTGCGTGATCATCGCCTGCCTGTTCCTCGGCGATACCACCAATCTGCCGCTCGACCGCTACATCGCCGGCATGTTCGTGGTGGCCATGGTCGCCCTGATTGCCAGCTTCATTTTCCTGCTGCGCGAAGTGTCCGTCTCGTTCCGCTACATGCGTATCCACCGTCACGACGCGCCGGTCGGGCCGGACTAGTTTTTACGAATCGAGACCATCATGAACGACTATCAACGTCCCCCCACCCTGCACCGCTACGGCCTGCGCGCCGAGCTGGAACTGGCGCTGTCCAGCGGCCAGTTCAAGCTCCAGCCCGAGAACGGTTTCCTGACCCTGTCGTTTTCCACGGCGTGGAACCGGGGCCTGTTCGACGTCCTCGGCCCGGCCGACAGCTGCCTCGTCATCCACAACACGGAAGAATTCGGCGAGCGCCTGCACCGCGCCGTCCAGCGCGCCTTGCCCAACTGGGCCGGCATCGACGGCCAGGTCGAATACGGCATCCGCTCGCGCCTGGGCTCGGCCTTTTCCCGCCCGATTTCCGACGCGCGCGAAAAGGAGTGGAAGTTCGCGTGGCGCTCCCTGGCGCCGCATACGAGCCTGAATCCCGTCACGGTGCGCATCGGCAGCATCGAGCAGTTCGCGGAACTGCGCACGCCGGAGAGTTATCCGGCCTGACGTTCGCGCGTGTTGCGATTAGAACCACGGCTCCAGGAAATCCCGGTGTAATGCCGGGATCATCACTCACGTCGTGCCCATGACCGCCTCGCTCCCCGACACCGCTTATCCGCACCTGCTGTCCCCCCTCGACCTCGGCTTCACGACGCTGAAGAACCGCGTGATCATGGGGTCGATGCACACGGGGCTGGAAGACCGCTTCTGGAACTACGGGAAACTGGCCGCGTTCTACCGCGAGCGGGCGCGCGGCGGCGCGGGCCTGATCGTCACCGGCGGCATCTCGCCGAACCGCCAGGGCTGGCTGCTGCCTTTCGGCGGCACGCTGAACTTCCGCGGTGACGTGTTCAATCACCGCCGCGTCACGCGCGCCGTGCACGAAGAGGGTGGCAAGATCCTGCTGCAGATCCTGCACGCGGGCAGATACGGCTACCAGCCGCTCGTCGTGTCGGCCTCGAACGTCAAGTCCCCGATTTCTCCGTTCCGCCCGCGCGCGCTGACGGCACGCGGCATCGATTCGACCATCGCGGCCTATGTCCGCTGCGCGACGTTGGCACAGAAGGCCGGTTACGACGGCGTCGAGGTGATGGGCAGCGAAGGCTACCTGATCAACCAGTTCCTGTGCGCACGCACGAACCGCCGCACGGACGCGTGGGGCGGCAGCATCGGGAACCGCATGCGCCTGCCGGTGGAGATCGTGCGCCGCATCCGCGCGGCCGTCGGGCGCGAGTTCATCGTGATGGTGCGCCACTCCGTGCTGGACCTCGTCGACGGCGGCAACACGTGGGACGAAGTCGTACAGGTGGCGCAGGCGCTGGAGAACGCCGGCGCCACGATCCTCAACACGGGCTATGGCTGGCACGAGGCACGCATCCCGACCATCGTCACGTCGGTGCCGCGCGCCGCGTTTGCATCCGTTGCGGCGCGGCTGCGGGATGCGGTCCGCATCCCCGTGGTCGCGTCGAACCGCATCAACATGCCGGCCGACGCGGAGCGCCTGCTGGCCGAGGGCAGCGCGGATATGGTGTCGATGGCGCGGCCGTTCCTGGCCGATCCCGACTGGGTGAACAAGGCCGCGGCGGGCCACGCGGACCGCATCAACACATGCATCGCCTGCAACCAGGCGTGCCTGGACCACACGTTCGCCAACAAGCGCGCGACCTGTCTCGTGAACCCGCGCGCGTGCCACGAGACGGAACTGGTGTACACGCCGACACGTCAGCGCAAACGCATCGCCGTCGTCGGCGCCGGGCCGGCCGGATTGTCCGCCGCGACGGTGGCGGCGCAGCGCGGCCATGCCGTCACGTTGTTCGATGCGCTTGAGCGGATCGGCGGCCAGTTCAACATCGCCATGCGCATCCCCGGCAAGGAAGAATTCGCGGAAACCATCCGCTATTTCGGCCGCCAGCTGGAGCTGACGGGCGTGGAACTGCGGCTCGGCCAGCGCGTCACGCGCGAGGAACTCGTCGCGGCCGGCTATGACGACGTGATCGTGGCCACCGGTGTCACGATGCGCCGTCCCCGCATCGAGGGCATAGCTCATCCGAAGGTGCTGTCCTACCTGGACGTGCTGCGCGACCGCGCGCCCGTCGGCCCGCGCGTGGCGATCATCGGCGCCGGCGGCATCGGCTTCGACACGGCGGAGTTCCTGGTCCACGACGCCAACGCGCCGCGCCCGCAGCCCGTCGCGGACTGGGCCGGCGAATGGGGCGTCGACCTGGACGTGGCCGCACCGGGCGGCCTCGTGAAGCCGCATGGCGTGACACCCGCGCGCAGCATCTGGCTCCTGCAGCGCAAGGCGACGCGTCCGGGCGCGGGCCTGGGCAAGACGTCGGGCTGGGTGCACCGCGCCACGCTGGCGCGCAACGGCGTCGCGATGCTGGCGGGCGTGCAGTACGACCGCATCGACGACGCGGGCCTGCACATCACCGTGGGCGGGCAGGCGAAATTGCTGGAAGTGGACAACGTGGTGATCTGCGCCGGCCAGGAAAGCCTGGCGGAACTGATGCCGCCGGAAGGACAGCAGGGCGGACCGGCGTTCCACAGGATCGGCGGCGCGGCATTGGCGGCCGAGCTGGATGCGAAGCGGGCGATCCGCGAAGGGGCGGAGCTGGCGGCGCGGCTGTAGGACGTAGCGTATTCGCAACTATTGGATAGAATTCAAGTTAACATATTGGCAAATAGATGGTAAGTTGCACAACTGATCCCTCTGTTTCGGCCTGACAATGTCCACATCCCCCAAAACGATTCCGTACCTCGACGGTTGGCGCGGCCTTGCGATCGTGCTCGTCCTGCAATCGCACTTCGGCTTCGGTGGCGGGGGCAGGCTGGGCGTCGCGCTGTTCTTCGCGCTGTCCGGCTACCTGATGGGGGAACTCCTGTTCGTCAAGAACGTGCCGCTGGGCCGCTTCTTTAAACGCCGCATCAGCCGCATCGTTCCGACGTACTGGCTGTATGTCGCCGCGGCGTTCGCACTGGCGGGCGCGGCGTGGTACCAGAAGCCGTACGAGGTGCGGACCGACGAACTGGTCTCGACGCTGCTGTTTGCCCGCACTTATTATCCGGCCGACGTCAGTATCTGGTCGGGCGCCTGGCAGATCGGGCATTTCTGGTCGCTGAACGTTGAAGAGCACAGCTATATCTACCTGGCATTGCTGGCCCTCGTGGCCAGGGCCGCCGGCGTCAAGAGGACCTGGCTGCTGGCGCTCAGCACGCTCGCGTGCCTCGGCCTTAACCTCTACTACACGTTTTATCCACCCGGCGGCGCGTCGCCGTGGTTCGCACGGTCGGAATGCGCGGCGTTGGGCCTGATTGCGTCGGCCACGCTGCGCGCGTGGCGGCACGAGATGCCGGCGCTGCACACGGGCGCGGCCTGGATTGCTCCCGCGACGCTGGCGCTCGGCGCCGTGTGCTTCACCTGGACGGGCCTGCCGATCCTCGCGATCACGCTCGGGCCGCTGCTGCTGGCCGTGTCCATCAACTATGTCGGGAGCGCGCCGGCGCTGCTGCGCAACGCGTTGTCCGTGGGGGGGCTGCGCTGGTTCGGGATCTGCTCGTTTTCGGTGTACGTCTGGCAGCAACTGGCGTACGTGGCGTACCAGAACCATCTGTTGCAGCGCCAGCTGGCTGGTGTGATCGGGATCCTGGTCGGCGTCGTGGCGTTCTACCTGTACGAAGATCCGGTGCGGCGCTGGCTGAACGGCGAGCGCCGCACGAACGCCGCCGCCGCTGCGCCGCTGCAGGCGGAAGGCCAGGCGTAACGACGCTTATTGCCCCGCGCCGTTGCTGCCTTTTTTACTCTTCCTGCTGCGGGAACCCGACGCCGGCTGCGCCGTCTGGTCACCCTGGCGCGGCGTGTCGAGATCACTCTGCCGGGAGCCCGCCGCCGATTCCAGCGAGCCGCCTTTCTGCTGCTGTTCCATGCCGCCGTAGCCCGACTGGCGCGATGCGTTCAGGCGGTCTTCCTCGCCGCGCGCCTGCATGCGCTGGGCGCTCTGGCGGGCGCTCCAGCCGGCCTGCTGCGCACCGGCGCCACCGCGCTGGCCGCCCACGTTGTCGTTGAGACTACCCTGCAGCGAGCCGCGTGCGCGCAGCGATGCGCCCAGCTGTTCGATATTGGCCGACTGCACGTTGGCACTGCCCGGCGCCACCCAGCCCGGCGCGCGCGGCTGCTGGCTGTCTGGCGCGACGGTGACGGTTTTTTCCTTGGCGATGCCGCGCGAATGCGTGGTGTCCGGTCCTTTTTGTTTCGACATTTGATCCTCCTGTGAGCTGGGCTGACAAGCGGATCATGCGCGCGGGGAACGGGCTATTCCAGAGGAAGAGGGAGCGCACCTTTGTAGGACTGGAACTACCTTTTACGCACGACGACGCAGCCGATCGAATATCCCGCGCCGAACGAGCAGATCACGCCATGGGCGCCGCTGGGCAGGTCGTCCTGGTGCGAGTGGAACGCGATGATCGAGCCGGCCGACGACGTGTTCGCGTAGCGGTCGAGGATCACCGGCGCTTCGTCCGGCGTGGCGTCGCGGCCCAGCAGGGTGCGCACGATCAGCTGGTTCATGCTCAGGTTCGCCTGGTGCAGCCAGAAGCGGGCGATGTCCTCGATCTTCAGGCCCGCGTGCTCGACGGTGTCGCGGATCATCGCGGCCGCCATCGGGCACACTTCCTTGAATACCTTGCGGCCCTGCTGGCGGAACAGTTTATCGGGCTGGCCGATGCCGTCTTCATCGAAACGGTTCATGAAGCCGTAGTTGTTGCGGATATTGTTCGAGAACTTCGTCTTGAGTTTCGAATCGAGGATCTCGAACTGGTGGGCGCTCGTCGCCGTGTCGGCCGCTTCGATGACCATCGCGGTGCACGCGTCGCCGAAGATGAAATGGCTGTCGCGGTCGCGGAAGTTCAGGTGCGCGCTCGTGATTTCCGGATCGAGCACGAGCACGGCGCGCGCCTGGCCCGTCTGGACGGCGGCGGCCGCGGTCTGGATCGCGAAGGTGGCGGACGAGCAGGCCACGTTCATGTCGAAGCCGTAGCCGTCAATGCCGAGCGCTTCCTGCACCTCGACGGCCATCGCCGGGTAGGCGCGCTGCATGTTGCTGGCGGCGACCAGGACCATGTCGATGTCGGCCGGCGTGCGGCCGGCGCGGGCGAGGGCCTGGCGCGCGGCGGCCACGCAGATCTCGGCCTGCAGCGACAGTTCCTCGTCGGCGCGCTCCTTGATGCGCGGCGTCATGTGCGTGGGGTCGAGGATGCCGGCCTTTTCCATCACGTAGCGCGACTTGATGCCCGACGCCTTTTCGATGAAGGCGCTGCTGGACGGTTCCAGTGCGGTAACCTCGCCGGCCGCGATCTTCTCGGCGTGCTCGGCGTTGAACAGCTCGACGTATTGGTTGAACGCCGTCACCAGCTCATCGTTGGAGATCGAATTCGGTGGCGTGAACAGGCCGGTGCCGCTGATGACGACAGGTTTCATGTTTGACTAGCTTTCATGGACAATAACGGGAGGCAACACTCCCTGAATCAGGCGATTCTACACAATCGTACTGACGGTGGGAACCGAGGCTCCATTCCACAGGAAGCCCGTCAGTACAGGCGTTGTGCGGAATCAGTGAGCCTGTTGGGCGAGCGAGGCGGGCGGCGTGGCGCGTTTGGATAACTGTACGGGCAGGCCTTGCAGATGGTGCAGCGCCTGGGTCAACTGAAAATCGTCCGCGCTGCCGAATTCCAGCGGCTTGCGGGTGCGCTCGGCGGCGAGGATCCGCATCTGCTCCTCGATGTCGTCGTGGTTCGTCGCTTCCTCGCCCGCGCGGCTGGTGTCGTTCTTGAGGTGGTGCTGCAGGTCGGCTTCGCGCATGCGCAGGGCGTTCAGGCCGTCGCCGTCGGCGTTCTCGTCGACAGGGACGTCGGGCACGATGCCGCGCGCCTGGATCGAACGGCCGCTGGGCGTGTAGTAGCGCGCCGTCGTCAGTTTCACCGCGGTGTCGCCGGCCAGCGGGCGGATCGTCTGCACGGACCCCTTGCCGAACGTCTGGCTGCCGACGATGGCGGCGCGTTTATGGTCTTGCAGCGCACCCGCGACGATTTCCGATGCCGATGCCGAACCCGTGTTCACGAGCACGACCATTGGAATCGTTTTATACAGGTCCGGCACCTTGTCGAGCGGATCGTTGCCGCGGCTGAGCAGGTAGTACTCGGGGCTGCCGTAGAAGCGGGCCTTCGAATCGTCCAGCTGGCCGTTCGTCGAGACGATCTCGGCATTCTTCGGCAGGAATGCGGCGGAGACGCCAATCGCGCCCTGCAGCAGGCCGCCCGGGTCGTTGCGCAGGTCGAGCACGAGACCTTTCAGGTTCGGCTCCGCGCGCGCCAGCGCGGCCAGTTTATTGGCGAGATCCTCGACGGTCGGTTCCTGGAATTGCGACACGCGCACCCACGCGTAGCCGGGCGCGACGATCTTGCCCTTCACGCTCTTCTGCACGATCTCGTCGCGCACGATCGTGAACGACAGCGGCGCCGGGGCGTTCTTGCGCAGCACCGTGAGCACGACCTTCGTGTGCGGCTCGCCGCGCATGCGCTTGATGGCCTCGTCGAGGTCCATGTCCTTCACCGCCGCGCCGTCGACGTGCGTGATCAGGTCGCCCGCCTGGATGCCGGCGCGGGCGGCCGGGGCGTCCTCGATCGGGGTGACGATGCGGACATAGCCTTCTTCGCTCTGGTTGATCTCGATGCCCAGGCCGACGAATTTGCCTTCGGTCCCTTCGCGCAGTTCGCGGTAGGCCTTGCGGTCCAGGTAGGCCGAGTGCGGGTCGAGCGCGCCCACCATGCCGGAAATGGCCTGCGTGAGGAGCTTGCGGTCTTCGACGGGCTCGACGTAGCCGGCCTTGATCGTGTTGTAGGCATGCGCCAGCTGGTGCAGGCCTTCGATGGGCATGCCGTCCACCGGCTTGTGGGCCAGGGCCGAATATTGCATCGTGACGCCGACCCCGAGGATCACACCGAGGGTGACCAGGGCAACGTTCTTGAAGCTGGAGCGCATGGGTGATGAGCGAAAGGGGACTGCGGTCCAGTATAACCCTCCCGCGGCCCGGTGCGACGCCGGGACGCGCGGGAATCTCGTCAGGCGACGGCGCGGTTGCCGGTCGGCAAGGTGCCGCGGCTGTTGATGATGCGCGAAAACAACGTCAGCTGGCCGTTGGTCGTGTCGTCCCAGCTGAAACCCTCGGCATAGCGGCGGGTGGCGGCGTGGTCCGGGTAGTTGCGGCGCAGTTCCGTCAGCGCCTCGGCGATGCCTTGCGCCGTGCGTTCCTTCATCAGCACGCCCGCCTCCGGCCTGGCCACGACTTCCGGCGTGCCCCACACGTTCGATGCAACGACCGGCGTGCCGCAGGCCATCGATTCCAGCAGCACGTTGGCCCAGCCTTCGCGGCTGGACGCGAGGATCATCGCATCGGCCGCGTTGTAGTAATGCTTGAGCTCGGTCTGCGCGACGGCGCCAAGGAATTTGACGCGGTCGGTCACGCCCAGGCTGGCGGCCAGCGCTTCCAGCTTCTTGCGCTCCGGGCCGATGCCGGCAATGAGCAGTTTCACGTCCGGCAGCATCGGCAGCGCGCCGATGGTCAGGTCGTGCGCCTTGCGCGGGTCGAGCACGCCGACGGAAATGACGGTGAAGCCGTCGATGCCCAGCTGGGCGCGCGCGGCCGCGCGGTCCATCGGCACGAAGCGCTGCAGGTCGACGCCGTTGCGCAGCGAGACGATGCGGTCGCCCGGAATGCCGAGGCCGATCATCTCTTCGCGCAGCGCCTGGCACACCGTGATCATGCCGGCCGCGTTGTTTGCCGCCCACATGAGTTGTTTTCTCGGCAGCGTGAACTGCGGAATCAGGTTAATGTCGGTACCGCGGGCCGTAATGACGACGGGCTTGTTGAAATACTTGCCCAGCATCGCCGCGGCCACGCCGTCCGGATAAAAATAGTGCGCGTCGATGACGTCGAAGTCATAGCCCTCGTCGATGATGCGCCCGATCTCTTTCTTGCAGGCCTGGGCCATCAGCCACGGCGCCGCCGTCATCCCGACCTTCGGAATGACGAGGTAGCGGGGGTGCGTGACCTCGATGTCGTAGCGGGTTTCACGCGCCGGCACCTTGGAAAAGGCCGCATAGTCGCCGAAACGCGGGTGCTGCGACGGGAACCAGGGCACGGGCGCGACGACTTTCGATTCGACCTGGCCGCTGGCGAGCAGGTAACGCAATCTTGTTTCGACAAAGATGCCGTGGCTGGGTTTGACCGTGTTCGGGAAGAGGGAACTGAATGTAAGGAGCTTCATCGACGATGTGCGCAGGGCGGAATAGCAGAGCGTAGCATCTATTATGTAATAGATTGCAATTACTTGGCTTTCTAACGGAACGTGCCCCAGTTTAATAGCAAAAAAGCAAACGTGTAGCGTGCTCGCCAGAAATCTGTGATAAATTCGTCTAGTTATTAACCCGGCGGCATGTCCTCCGGCCCACCCCCTCATGAGGCGAACCGGCATGCAGCGCGGGCGTCCCATGGTCGAAACCTCAATCTGTAGAAGATCATGAAAATTTCAGTTATCGGGACTGGTTACGTCGGACTGGTGTCTGGCGCCTGCTTCGCCGACGTCGGCAACACCGTGCTGTGCCTGGACGTCGATACGCGCAAGATCACGATGTTGAAGGACGGGATCATCCCGATCCACGAACCCGGCCTGGACAGCCTCGTCCAGCGCAACGCCGCCGCCGGCCGCCTGCTGTTCTCGTCGAACTACGACGACGCCGTCAGCCACGCCGACATCATCTTCCTGGCCGTCGGTACGCCGCCGGACGAAGACGGCAGCGCCGACCTGACCCACATCCTGTCGGCCGCGCGCAGCATCGGCGAGCGCCTGACGAAGCCGGCCGTGATCGTCGACAAGTCGACCGTGCCCGTCGGCACCGCTGAAAAAGTGAAACGCGCCATCGCGGGCGAACTGGAGAAACGCGGTGTGAACGTCGCGTTCCACGTCGTCAGCAACCCCGAATTCCTGAAAGAAGGCGCCGCCATCGACGACTTCATGAAGCCGGACCGCATCGTGGTCGGCTTCGACGACCTTGAGGCCGGCAAGCAGATGCGCCAGCTGTACGCGCCGTTCAGCCGCAACCACGAGAAATTTGTCGAGATGGACATCCGCAGCGCCGAGCTGACGAAGTACGCGGCGAACGCGATGCTGGCCACCCGCATCAGCTTCATGAACGAGCTGGCCAACCTGTCCGAACTGCTGGGCGCCGACATCGAGGCCGTGCGCCTGGGCATCGGCATGGACCCGCGCATCGGTCCGGACTTCCTGTACGCCGGCATGGGCTATGGCGGTTCCTGCTTCCCGAAAGACGTCAAGGCGCTGATCAAGACCGCGTCCGACCACAAGAAGGAACTGCATCTCCTGACCGCGACCGAGAAGGTCAACGAAGAACAGAAGAACGTGCTGTTCACGAAGCTGGTGCGCTTCTTCGGCGGCGCAAGCAACCTGAACGGCAAGACGATCGCCCTGTGGGGCCTGTCGTTCAAGCCGAATACGGACGACATGCGCGAAGCGCCGAGCCGCATCCTGGTCAAGTCGCTGTTCGACGCGGGCGCCAACGTGGTCGCCTACGACCCCGTCGCCAGCGCCGAAGCGAAGCGCGTCCTGGTGGCCGAGCATGGCGAGGACCTGTGCAATACCCGTTTGCGCATCGTCGAGTCGGCCAAACAGGCCGTCGAAGGCGCGGACGTGCTCGTGCTGGTCACGGAATGGAAGGAATTCCGCGCGCCGGACCTGCCGTTCCTCGCCGAGAACCTGAAACTGAAGGCCGTGTTCGACGGTCGTAACATCTACGATCCGGACGCCTTCGCCGCCGCCGGCCTCGTCTACGAAGGCATCGGCCGCCGTTCAGGGAAAGTCGAGCAATGACGGAAGCAGTGAGCAACAAGGGAACGATCCTCGTCACCGGCGCCGCCGGCTTCATCGGCAGCGCGGTGGCGGTGCGCCTGACCGCCATGGGTCACACCGTGGTCGGCTGCGACAACTTCAACGATTACTACGACCCGGCGCTGAAGCAGCATCGCGTCGAGGCGCTGTTGAAGCCGGCCGGCGTGCCGTGCGAGACCGTCGAACTGAGCGACGGCGAGCAGGTGGCCGCGCTGTTCGAGCGCGTGAAACCGGCGCTCGTCGTGCACCTGGCCGCCCAGGCCGGCGTGCGCTATTCGCTGAAGAACCCGGCCGCGTACGTACAGGCGAACCTCGTCGCGTTCGGCCACATGCTGGAAGCGTGCCGCAACCACAAGGTCGAGCACCTGCTGTACGCGAGCAGCAGCAGCGTCTACGGCGCCAACGCCAAGACGCCGTTCAGCGAGGACGACGTCACCGACGCGCCCGTGTCGCTGTATGCCGCGACGAAAAAGTCGAACGAGCTGATGGCCCATTCGTACAGCCACCTGTACGGCATTCCGACCACCGGCCTGCGCTTCTTCACGGTGTATGGACCGTGGGGCCGCCCGGACATGGCGTACTTCAGCTTCGCGCGCAAGATGCTGGCGGGCGAGGCAATCCCCGTGTTCGCCGAAGGCAAGCTGTACCGCGATTTCACCTATATCGACGACATCGTCGAAGGCGTCGTCCGGTTGCTGTTCAAGCCGACAACCCCGGCAGGCAAGCCGCCGCACGCCATCTTCAACATCGGCAACCAGACGCCGGTGCAGGTGCTGGACTTCATTCGCACGCTGGAAGGCGCGCTCGACGTCAAGGCGACACTGGACTTCCAGCCGATGCAGCCGGGCGACGTGCCGGCCACGCACGCCGATACGAGCAGGCTGCAGGACTGGGTCGGCTACAAACCCACGACGTCACTGGAGACGGGTTTGCGTGAATTTGCGCGGTGGTATAATCGGGCGATACGTGAAAATGTTTCCTACCTGAAATGAAAAAAGTCCTCATCCTCGGCGTCAACGGTTTTATCGGCCACCATCTCTCCAAG